>Ga0164295_10000014_pt1 | contig 223671 bp, 176 predicted proteins | sample GEODES006metaG_FD_111798 | JGI IMG/M metagenome (GOLD analysis project Ga0164295, IMG submission 111798) | Oligotrophic lake water microbial communities from Sparkling Lake, Wisconsin, USA - GEODES006 metaG | ecosystem: Environmental > Aquatic > Freshwater > Lake | place: USA: Sparkling Lake...
AACATCCGCAGCAGATCTTGGATGGTTTAGTGTAACCTATGGGAATGGTTTATTTGTAGCCGTTGCTACTACTGGTACAGGTAATCGGGTTATGACCAGCCCCGATGGGATTAACTGGACCTCCAGATTATCTGCAGCAGATAATACTTGGTATAGTGTAACCTATGGAAATGGGTTATTTGTTGCCGTTGCCGGCTCTGGTGCTGGCACTGACCCAGGAAATCAAGTCATGACCAGCCCAGATGGGATTACATGGACCCTTCGAACATCCGCAGCAGATAACAATTGGTATGATGTAACCTATGGAAATGGGTTATTTGTAGCCGTTGCTGCTACTGGCGCAGGAAATCGCGTGATGACCAGCCCCGATGGGATCACCTGGACCGCTCGAACATCCGCAGCAGACAATATTTGGTCAAGTGTAACCTATGGAAATGGGTTATTTGTAGCAGTTGCCAGCTCTGGAACAGGAAATCGCGTGATGACCAGCCCAGATGGGATTACCTGGACCGCTCGAACATCCGCAGCAGACAATTTCTGGTGGGGATTAACCTATGGGAATGGTTTATTTGTAGCCGTTTCTTTTTCAGGTACTGGAAATCGGGTCATGTCTAGCCCAGATGGGATTACCTGGACCGCTCAAACGCCCGCAGCAGATAATAATTGGTATGGTGTAACCTATGGGAATGGTTTATTTGTTGCGGTTGGTAACACTGGAACAGGAAATCGGGTCATGACTTTAAATGCAGTGGTCAGCAGACTGACCATCGATGCGATTGCGAATCAAACCTTCACGGGATCAGCTTTGACTCCAACAATTGTAGTAAAGGATGATGCCACTACTTTAACCCTCGGTACCCACTATTCAGTCGCTTACAGTAATAACACGAATGTAGGTACAGCCACAGTGACCATCACGGGGATGGGCAACTATGTAGGGACTAAATCCGAGACTTTTGCCATCGTAGCAAAGCCAGCGAGTACCTTGACAATCGATGCGATTGCGAACCAAACTTACACCGGATCAGCCTTGACTCCAGCAATTGTAGTAAAGGATGGTGCCACGACTTTAACCGTAGGCACACACTATTCGCTCGCTTACAGTAATAATACGAATGTGGGCACAGCGACCCTGACGATCACGGGTATTGGCGTCTATACGGGTACAAAGACCCAGACCTTTACAATTGTAGCCAAGGCTGCAAGCACGCTGGCGATAGATGCGATAGCCAACCAAACCTATACGGGTTCGGCTATTACCCCAACCGTAGTAGTGAAGGATGGCGCCACGACCTTGACGCTTGGTACGGACTATTCGGTAGCTTATAGCAACAATACGAATGTGGGAACAGCAACGGTGACCATCACGGGAACTGGCAACTACACGGGCACCAAGACGCAGACCTTCAGTATTGTTGCAAAGGCTGCAAGCACGCTGACAATCGACCCGATTACAAACCAAACCTACACGGGCTCGGCAATTACCCCAACGGTAGTAGTGAAGGATGGCAGTACCAAGCTAGCGCTAGGCACCGACTACACAATTGCCTACAGTAGCAATACAAATGTGGGAACAGCAACGGTGACCATCACGGGAACTGGCAACTACTCGGGCACCAAGACGCAGACCTTCAGCATTGTGGCCAAAGCTGCAAGCACCTTGACCATTGAAGCAATCGCTAACCAAACCTACACAGGTTCGGCAATCAGCCCAACGGTAGTAGTGAAGGATGGCAGTACCACCCTCACGCTTGGCACGGATTACACAGTTGCCTACAGCAGCAATACAAATGTGGGCACGGCTACGGTGACGATTATGGGAACGGGGAACTATTCAGGAGCGAATCCCCAAACCTTTGCCATTCTACCAAAAGCAGTGATCCTCCAGGCAAACAATGCCTCTAAAATCTTCGGCGATGCCAACCCTAGTCTAAGTTTCAGCTACAGCGGATTGGTAGCCGGAGATACTGAGATTGATCAAGTACCGGTTATCAGCACCACCGCATCGACTACCTCGGGAGTAGGAAATTACCCAATTACCTTGACTGGAGGATCGGATCCAAACTACAGCTTGACTTTAGTAGAAGGCGTATTGCAAGTAAGTCCAGCACCGCTTTCCTTGACAGTGAATGCTGTGACTAAAATCTATGGCCAGGCAGACCCAGTCTACACCTACAGTTTGCTAGGACTCAAAGGATCGGATACAGAAGCAGTACTTGGTGGAGCCTTCAGTAGAGAAGCCGGGGAAGATCCTGGCACCTACCGCATCAGCCAAGGAAGTCTAAGTGCTGGGGCCAACTATACCTTGACCGTTACGGGCGCCAGCCTCCAGATTTTGAAAGCGAAAGTCTCATCAGTGGCCCAATTGGCCCTGGTGACCACAGCATGGTCCAAGGAGGCGGCTCTACCAGCTACTGTCAAGGTCTTGGCTGCCCATGGACAGGACTTCCAAGTAGAAGTGAAGTGGGACAAGAGCACCTTGAACCTACTTGCACGAGGAACCTACTCCCTTACCGGCACGCTAATTCTTCCGGCAGGAATAGAAAACCCGAATCAGGTCTTTGCCAAGATACAGGTTCAGGTATTCCCTAAGCCAGCACCTCGTGATGTGACGATTACCAACAACACCTTTGTGGGTAGTACGACGCAATTCTTTATTTCTGTAGGGGACTTTAAGATCAACGATCCTGTGGATAACATCCATGTGGTGAGCTTGCTGGGCAAGGGATACGACAACACCTACTTCCAAATCAAGGATAACATCTTGTTCTGGAACAGTGCAGAGCGAGCAGCAGGTAAGACGACGTTCAGCATTGTAGTACGTGTTACCGACCGTGATGGCAATACGTTCGATAAGTTCTTCGAAATCAAACGAACGCGTCCAGACTTCTCTACGGTGACTATCTTCAACACCTTTACGCCAAACGCAGATCGATTCAACGATACTTGGGGGGTACCGGAAGTACGCTTCTACGAAGGCGCACGCATCTCGGTGTATGACAGAGGGGGTTCTCGATTATTCTACACCGAAAATCCAGATGTACGTTGGGATGGAACCTATGATGGCAAAGAAATGCCTGTGGGAACCTACTATTGGGTGATCCAGATCGATGAGACCGGCGCTACTCGTAGAGGAATTGTGAATTTGTTACGGAAATAGAATAAGAAATACGAAGTACGAGATACGAGATCTAAGCTAATGTCGAATGATGAACGCCGATTTAAGAATTAAGAAGTGAGAATTCGTAGAACATACGAATCTAGTATCACCACGAATAAAGTCTCGTTCGCCTGCCCGCCGCGGCGGGTATCTCGGCTCTTGCCTCTAATAAAAAACATATGAAAAAGATATCCATACTACTCCTTACCCTACTAATTTCAGTAGGAACATTTGCGCAATCCCGCAAATACATGTCTCAGTTTAGCCACTTGCAAGGCTACTTCAACCCTGCCTTGACGGCTTATGAAGGCACCATGGTTAAGGGACTTGTCCGCAACCAGTGGGCAGGCTGGGAAGGGGCACCCAAGTCCTACTTTGTATCCGCAGAACTCGATTTAGCCAATCTAGGCGGATCCTCTGACGCAGGCAAGAATGCGATAGGAGTGAACCTACTCAACGATGAGTACGGCGCCTTTACCGAATCAGAATTGATCTTGAGCTACGCGACCCGTATCCAAGTAAGTGAGAAAGCAGGCCTACGCATGGGTGCAGGATTGAATATCAACAGCATCCGCTTAGACGGGACAAGACTCACCACCGAACAAGCAAATGACCCTACCCTAGCCCAGTACGTTGGCGGCTTCGCCGACATGAATGTGCTTGACTTGAACATCGGTATGTCGATCACGCACCCGAGCTACTACATCTCCTATGGTGTGAATAACATCAACGAGGGAAGCGTCAGCAGTGGGGACGTGTTTATGGATAAGAAGCCACGAGTAGGCATTATGCAGGCAGGCTACCGCAACCGCTTCTCTGAGAAAATGACTGTCATCACCAATGCGATGTGGAGAACTCAGGCGGACTTACCGGCGAATGTGGAGTTCAACATGAAGTTCTTGTTCAAGGACAAGTTCTGGGTAGGCGGCGGTCACCGAGTAGACTATGCCAACAATGCACAAGTAGGTGTACTGATGGGCAAGCTACGTTTTGGCTACGTGTACGAATGGCCGATGCTACAAAGCTACCTGCTGCCCAATCAAACGCATGAGTTTATGGTGAGCATGCGCTTGTTTGGGGGGAATGCGACGATATGGTAAAGAATTGTACTAAGTGCTAAGTACCAAGATTTGGAGGCCTGTCCGCCGAGGTGGATATGTAGGCCTCTCGGTTAACTCATTGGCAATCTTTAAAATAAGTTTTTATATAGTCTTTTTGTGTGGCATTAATTGAATGTGCCGCATTACCCTTAATATGTACAACATTTTTTGATAAGTATGAAAACTCTGTAATAGCAGGATTACCCGTTGTTACTCCTATTGACATTAATGATCCTGTGTAACCTTTATATTTGGCAATATTAAAGGCTGCAGTTTCTGCAGGTAAAAAATTTACTCCAACTACTGACGGTCCACCTAAATATGGAATTAGGTTGTCATTATCATTATTGATGCTCAAATATTTTCTTGTATTTAATGGTTTTGCAACTTCGTTATAGCCACAAAAAGAAGTGGCGGAACTGGTAGTGCCACCTGGCTTATAAAAATTATCTAAATGATATTGCGGTTCATTTAATTGAGAAACAATGGCACAAACAATATCAATTCCTGAATCTGTATTTTCGATAAATGCACGATTGGCTAAACCCGATCCATTAGAGACTCCTAAAATTCTTATTTTATTTGGGTTCACATTGGCAAATTTTTTCAATTTCGTGACAAGGTCATTGATCATTTCAATATCTGGGGCATCGCTGTTTTCGGCACAAATATTCCAGCTGTTTTGATATCCGCTTGGTGCAACAAGAATATGACATTGAAGTGTGTTGGAAAACTGATTAATCATACCTGACCCATTACCCCCGTTTCCGTGAATTAAAATACATACAGGAAAGCCACCCTGTGGAACAGTACCTGAAGGAATTAGAATGTTCAAGGGATAAATATAACCGTTGGGTTGCTGAGACCATGATTTGCTTATGGTGATACTGGTTGTAGAAGTCAAATTAGGGTTGGGGTCGTCAGTATTTGTAGTAGCACATCCACTAAATAAAAAGATAGTAGCCAGTGATAAAGTTGAAATTTGAATTCTCATAACTTGTTTTTTTTTGTGATTATTTGACAAAAATAATAAAATGATGCAACTAGCCTAACTCATTGATAGACAAAGAAAAAGCCATTCGCCGCGGCGAATGGTTTGTCCAGTTTGGCTCCCTCTCCTGGGCCCAAACCAGGGACCCTAAGATTAAAAGTAAGTGCCACTAAAAACTGGCTACTTCAAGACTAAATCCATTCTCTAGAATTTGAATCAAAAAGGTCTCCAAAGTCCTTTCATTTTGCAAATTCTTTTTCCTTATATCCGGAATTTTTTGCGAATTTTTGGAAATTGATTTTTTCAAATTTTTTGAAACAAAAAACCCTCCTCAAATCGCTTTGAAGAGGGAAATTTTGAGCCCCTTGCCGGGATCGAACCAGCGACCTACTGATTATCCCGCACATGCGGGCCTGCCTGCGGTAGGCAGGACTTGACTATCTAATGCTAAAGATTATTTCACAAAAAAAGGAGCTACATTTCTGTAACTCCTTTATTCACTATGAGCCCTCCCGCAATTCTACGGGACAGGCTCGCCTATAGAACCAGCGACCTACTGATTATCCCGCACGTTCGGGACTCTACCAGAGCTTATGCGAGAGAATTTTTCACAAAAAAAAGGAGCTACATTTCTGTAACTCCTTTATTCACTATGAGCACTCCCGCAATTCTACGGGACAGGCTCGCCTATAGAACCAGCGACCTACTGATTATCCCGCACGTGCGGGACTCGACCAGCTAATGCTAAAGATTATTTCACAAAAAAAGGAGCTACATTTCTGTAACTCCTTTTATCAATATGGGCCCTCCCGCAATTCTACGGGACAGGCTTGCCTATCGAACCAGCGACCTACTGATTATCCCGCACGTGCGGGACTCGACCAGCTTATGCTAGGAAATTTACCACAAAAAAAGGAGCTACATTTCTGTAACTCCTTTGATTCCATTGAGCCCCTTGCCGGGATCGAACCAGCGACCTACTGATTACAAGTCAGTTGCTCTACCAGCTGAGCTAAAGAGGCAATCCTTTATGGTGGTGCAAATATAGAAGGATTGATTTATTCGTCCAAAAGCACCCCGCTTATTTTTTTAGGTTCTCGCTATCTAACAGAGAATGAGTACCTAAAAAATTAAAACTCTTTCAGAATCGTCAGTTTTTTCTTTAGTTTATCAACCTCCTCTTCTGCTTTTTGGATTTTGACGTCAAACTGCTCTCTCAACTTGTCTGCTGTCTTAGAAGCAGCGAAGAAGTCAAGGTTATTTCTCCACAAGATGATGCTATTTTCAAGGTCAGTAATCTGCTTTCTAATCCCGTGCTCCTTTTTATTCAAGGTCTTCACAGAGTTTGGATCCGCTTGCAGGCGATTAAGGTTGAGTCTAAACAAGAAGTCTTCTCGATTTCCACCTTTAGCTCCTAGTTTTTCCAAATAGGCATCCACCGCTTCCTTAAACTGGGCTTGAATTTCTTTGATATTTTTTCTTGGTACAAAGCCCAAAGCATTGAACTCGGCTACAAGGCTACTTAGTTGCGCTTCGTCTAGTGCATCTCCCGCGCTAGCCAAACTTGTAATTGTGGCGATGAGCTCTTGCTTCTTTTTTAAGTTGGCATCAAACTCAGTGTTCGCATCCTTGTTGGTGTTCCGACGGTTTTCAAAGAACTTATCACAGGCCTCCTTAAATCGTTTGTACAAGGAATCTCTGTTTTTCTCAGGCGTTGGGCCCAATACCTTCCACTCTTGCTGCAACTTCACCAATTGGTTGGCGGTATTCTGCCAATTGGTATTCTCCATGAGCTCCTCCGCCTGTTTGATAAGCTCTTCAGCTTTTTGCAGATTGCTTGCACGAATCTCATCCAGCTCTTTAAAGAACAAATTCTTATTGTGGAAAAACTGCTTAAAAGAAGCCCAAAATGCCTTATTCACTTCTTTTCCAGACTCCTTTGGAATCGCTCCTATCTTCTCCCAAGATTTTTGAATCTCTAGGATCTCTTTAGTTTTTGTATTCCAATCCTTGATTCGGTCAGCTTTAAACTCACCAAATGTTGTCAAAACAGCAATTAAAGTTTCTTTCTCGGTAAGATTTTGTTTAATTACCTCTTTCTGGCCTTCAAAAAATTCCTTTCTACGGTCATAAATTACGTCAGAAGCAGCTTTGAATCGCTGCCAAACCTTCTCTTGCTCTTCTCTAGGAACAGGTCCAAGATGCTTAAACTCATCGTGCAACTCGTTCAACTGTCGAATTGCTTCTTTCAAATCAGGTTGTGCATGCAAGGCTTCTGCCTTTTCGCAAAGCTCCAATTTACTTTCTAGATTTTTCTTACGATCGAGCTCCTTCAGCTCAAAATAGATGCTTCTATTGTCATAAAAACGATCCATTAAGGCGTTGAAACTTGCCCATAGATTTTTGCTTTGCGCCAAAGGCACAGGACCAATCGTCTTCCATGCATCTTGTATCGCCTTCACCGAAGCCATACTCAAGGTGGTCTCTTCCCCATCTACAAGAACACGGAGTTTATTGAGTAACTCGGTTTTGGTTTGAAAATTTCTCTCTTTCTGACGCTCCGCTTCCTTACGAAGAGAATTGAGCTGGTAGCGAAAATCGTTAACTACTGCTGTAAATTCCTTGTCCAACTCTGGCGCTTGGTAGGAAAAGTCATCTGCACTTCCTCCTTCTGCTAAAAATTGCTCCTGAGCGGCGATACGCTCCTTGTTACTCAACTCGTCAAACGCAGCTTTCACTTCTTGTGCAAACTTGTCTAACTTGGTTGAGATCCCTTGGCTCAGTTTTTCTTTGAATAAGGTAAGTAATTGAACTTTGGTCAAACCGGCTAAATCGATTGCTACTTGCTCCTCTTCTTCCTCTACCACCACTTCTGCTTCCTCAGCAGAAATCGTCTCGTGAGAAACTTCTATACTGGGCTCAGGACTAGCAACGGCAGACACTTCAGGCAGAACTTCTTCCTCCCCTATTTCCACAACATTTGCCACTTCCACTTTTTCCTCAAGTACTACAATGGCTTCTTCAGCGAGTGATACCGCTTCTTCTGCTGCTAGTTCCAGAGGCTCAACTGCAATCTCTTTACCTTTCGTCCCTTTCTTCGGGGCTTTGGTCACCTTGTCCTCTTCGGACTGTTCCTTACTTTTCGTGGTCATAAAAATTTACTGATAATGCGTAATATGGTCAAAGGTAGGTATTTTACTAATTTAATCGAGGATCAAGGGGATAATTTGCTTGTGTGCTAAAGTCTCCACCCATGTTTTTCATGAGCACTTTCCATATTTCCTTTGCTGGATTTTTAAAAAGATCGTGCTCGACCAAACCGCTATACACAATCCATGTTTTTTCTTGAAGCTCTTCTTGTAATTGACCTGATGCCCAACCACTGTATCCGATAAAAAAGCGGACTTGATCAGCGGAAACCGCTCCTACTTTGAGGTGTTCCACCAAAGCGTCGAAGTCTCCTCCCCACCAAATTCCTGGTCCTACAGAGGTGCTATTGACAAGCAATTTTGAACCAAAATAAAGAAAGTGAAGTGTGTTCTGCTCCACTGGACCGCCAACATACACTTCAGTATCAAGAAAGGACAGTTCTTCGACCAAATCCCCAAGCTGAAGAATGGAGGGCTTATTGATGACTAATCCAAAACTACCTGTGTCTTGGTGCTCACAAAGCATCACCACAGACCGTCCAAAATTTTCATCTTTCAAGAAAGGATCCGACAGCAGGAGATTGCCAGGCTTCGGAAATACAGCATGTTCCTCGGACATATCGAAAGTATTTTCAGAAAATTTACCCTTAAATTTTATAAATGCAATGTCCAATGTAGCTTCGTAACAGATTCTTCCACAAACAAGCCTGCCATGAAACTATCCGATCTCCGCAAGGATTATAGCCTCAAATCATTAGAAATGCATGAGGTAAGCAACGATCCATTGCAGCAATTTAACCAATGGATGGATGATGCGTTGGCTGCGGAAGTGTTGGAAGCGAATGCCATGTGTCTTTCCACGGTAGGCGCTGAAGGCTTTCCCAATGCACGGATCGTTTTGCTCAAAGGGCTAGATCATGGATTTGTCTTTTTCACCAACTACGAAAGTGCCAAAGGGCGGGAATTAATAGCCAATCCCAAGGCTGCGCTCACTTTTTTTTGGGTAGAGATTGAGCGACAGGTACGCGTTAAAGGAACCGTATCCAAAATCACGGAAGAAGAATCCGATACCTATTTTCTTTCTCGCCCCTACGCCTCTCAAGTGGGTGCCTGGGCTTCTCCCCAAAGCCAAGAGATTGACAGTCGAGCACGTATAGAGGAGGAACAAAAAATTGTAGAAGAACGGTTTGATTCCGCCTCCATGCACCGTCCTGCGCATTGGGGAGGCTTTCGACTGGTTCCAAACAGCATTGAATTTTGGCAAGGCAGACCAAGTCGCCTGCATGACCGAATCACCTACACTCGCCAAGATGATGGTACCTGGAAAAAGGTAAGGTTGGCTCCCTGATTATTTGAGGTCAAACAGATCGTTCACCCCAATAAATCGCTCAACTGTAAATCCTTCCCCATACGTGCATCCGATGCGGTGCCCAAATTCTCTAGCACGAGATTCGATAAAAGGCAAAAAGTCTGGAGAAGAAATAAAACTCGCCGGTTCACTGCTTTCTGGGTTATAAAATTGGGAACCAAATGCCTGAATACTAGCTATTTTGGTGTCCCAATGTGCAGTGATATCCACAATAAAATTAGGCTCGATGTAATTATTTTGGATGTAGTGATAGACAAACTTTGGGCGCCAGGGAGCTTGCTCTTTCCCCTCCAGTTGGGTTTCAATCTTACGCAAACCAGCCATAAAACAAGAATGGGTAGCTAAGGAGGCACCTTTTCCGTGGTCTGGATGTCTGTCGTTTACCGCATTTGCTAATACAATTTCTGGCTGGTACTTTCGGATGACCTCAATCAACTTAAGTTGATGTGCCTCGTCATCCTTAAAAAAAACATCACTAAAGCCCAGGTTTTCACGGGCAGAAAGACCTAAAAACTTTCCAGCCTGTATAGCCTCCTCGAGTCGCTGTGCGGGTGTTCCACGGGTTCCCATTTCTCCATGGGTAAAGTCTACAATACCCACCTTATAACCTTTCGACACCTGGGAGGCAATGGTACCACCACACCCAAGTTCTGCATCATCTGGATGCGCGGCCAATACGAGAATGTCTAGTTTCAGCATGACTTCTAGGAATTATTTGACACGTAAGCTTTGCCCTATTCGTAAAATAGAACGCGTAGAAATGCCATTTAACTTGGTGATTTGAGAGACAGAAACACCATACCTTCTGGCGATAGAACCTAGATTCTCCCCTCTTTTCACCCGGTGATAGGCAGCAGCACTAGCTTTGGCAATGTGTCCAAACAAGGACTTGTTGATCAATAACTCTTGCTTGGTAAGTAGGTTTTTTTCGAAGTCATAGACGATTTCGGGATCAAAGACCAGGCCTTTGTAGCGCAATTCGTAATGCAAGTGCGGTCCTGTGCTCCTACCCGTAGAGCCACCTTTTCCAAGCAAATCTCCTGCAAGGACTTCGTCACCTACCTCCATAATATGTTTGGACAAGTGACCATACAAGGTTTCTAGACCGTTTTTATGACGTACCACGTAGTAATATCCGTAGCCATAGCGATCATAGCCTTTTACCCTAACGATACCATCGAATGCCGTATAAACCGCATCTCCTGTATTCAAATCCAAATCGGTCCCCCCGTGCATTCTTCCCCAGCGGGGTCCAAAACGAGAATTGACCAATATTTCAGTCATCGGCATCTTCCAACTTTGCCCTATCCTCTCATCGTAAAGTTTGATTAAAACGGTATCCTTAAACTCTTTGATGTCAAAGTTGTAGCTATTTACTTTTTTGGTATCCCAATGGGAAAAGTATTCAAAGGCGGTGATCCAAACACTGTCAATCAGCACTTGATCGGCAATTTCGACGATTTCATTGGAGGGTGCCCATTCCATGGAAAAGGGATCTTCGGCGATGATGGATTGGATACGCTCCAAATCTATACTCCCTTGAAAAAGTAAGGAATCTGTTTGTGTGGATAGGGTGCGTAGATAGCCTACTTCATCAAATTCCCGAAGCTCAATATTTTTTCTCTCCGAAGATTGGTCTTCAGTCGAGGGATTTTTTTTAATGATTTTTGGAAACCCTTGTGTGAAATCCTTGAGGTCAAAAGGTTTCTTATCTGTCGAGGGGTTTTTGTTAAATATCTTAGGCAGTACCTGTGCTTGCGCCGGTACTAGCGTAAAGCACAGGTAAAAGCCTAAAGAACATAAAAGAAGTAAACTCCTCATCAATAGCTATTAATGGTTTTCGTTGGCTGCCAAGAAACGTTCGGCATCCAGGGCTGCCATACAACCCGTTCCTGCTGCAGTAACGGCTTGTCGGTAGACATTATCCTGTGCATCTCCACAGGCAAAAACTCCTTCCACATTTGTTTTCGTCGTTCCAGGAATGGTTTGAATATACCCAGAAGCATCTAGGGTGATGTATTCCTTGAAAATGTCTGTGTTAGGTTGATGACCTATAGCAACAAAGAAGCCAGAAATTGAAATTTCGGAAACTTTTTGAGTTTTATTGTTAATCACCCGCATACCTTTCACCTCTTCCGAACCCAAAATCTCTTCTGTTTCGGTATTCCAAAGGATTTCAATCTTCGGATTATTCATCACACGCTTCTGCATGATTTGAGAGGCCCGCATTTCATCCTTACGAATGATCATATAGACTTTGGAACAAATATTAGCCAAATACGATGCCTCTTCACACGCCGTATCTCCCGCTCCTACGATGGCAACTTCCTGACCGCGGAAAAAGAACCCGTCACAAACCGCACAGGCAGATACTCCCCTTCCGTTTAGACGCGTTTCACTTTCTAGGCCGAGCCACTTAGCAGAAGCACCCGTACTAATTAGCACGGTGTCTGCAGAAATCTGAATCTGATCATCCACCCAAACCTGGTGGGGACGAGCAGAGAAGTCTACCTTGGTCGCCATACCATAGCGTACTTGGGTACCAAATCGTTCTGCCTGCTTTCTAAAATCCTCCATCATTTCTGGACCCATGATGCCTTCTGGATAGCCTGGATAGTTTTCTACATCAGTAGTGATGGTGAGTTGCCCGCCTGGCTGTGGTCCCGTATACAGAACCGGTGACATGCCTGCTCTAGCTGCATAGATTGCAGCGGTGTATCCTGCTGGTCCTGATCCAATGATCAAAACTTTTACGTGTTCGATTTCTTGATTCATGAGTTTACCGAAATGGTGGTTAACGTGCTATAAAGTTGAATTTCTTTTGATTTTCTATATCAATTATACTCACCCAAAATCGAGTGATTGAAAAGGACAGAAATCAAAAAGGGGGCTCAAGCCCCCTTTTTAAGTGATTATCCCAGATAAGGTTTGAGGGTTTTGCTACGGGATGTATGCCTCAACCTTCTAATTGCTTTTTCTTTGATCTGCCTCACACGCTCTCGTGTAAGGTTAAACTTTTCACCTATTTCCTCTAAAGTCATGGCATGTTCACCATTCAAACCAAAGTAGAGGGTGATCACGTCAGCTTCACGGGAGGTCAAGGTGGATAGTGCACGCTGCACTTCTTTTCTCAAGGAATCGGTCATCAAGCCGTCATCTGGCTTTTCATCTCCGTCGTTTTCCAAGACATCAAGAAGGCTATTTTCTTCTCCTTGAACAAAGGGGGCATCCATGGAAACATGGCGACCTGAGATCTTCATCGTATCTACTACCTCGGAGGCAGACACTTCTAATACCTCTGCTAGTTCTTCGGGAGATGGCTCCCGCTCAAACTTCTGCTCAAGTTCGCTGAAGGTTTTTGAAATTTTATTCAAGGAACCCACTCGGTTTAGCGGAAGACGAACAATACGAGATTGCTCTGCCAAAGCCTGAAGGATTGATTGTCTAATCCACCAAACGGCATAAGAAATGAACTTAAAGCCTCTTGTTTCGTCAAAACGTTGCGCCGCTTTAATCAAACCAAGGTTGCCCTCGTTGATTAAGTCTCCAAGAGAAAGTCCTTGGTTTTGGTATTGTTTGGCTACAGAAACCACAAAACGAAGATTGGCTTTGGTCAGTTTTTCCAAGGCTAGTTGATCTCCTTCTCGAATTCTTTTGGCCAACACAACTTCCTCATCGGCGGTCAACAGGTCTACTTTACCGATTTCTTGAAGGTATTTATCAAGAGACTGCGATTCTCTGTTTGTGATCTGCTTGCTAATTTTTAGCTGCCTCATTCAGGGTGATTATTAGAAAGGGGTGAATTATTTCGATATGGGCTAAAACGCCTAGTCTGGGGTTACCCGTTGGAGGCTGGTTTCTCAGGACGTGGAAGGAGTGCCTTTCTTGACAACTTGAACTTGCCGGTTTTCTTATCGACGTCAATCAACTTGACCGTGATTTCCTCCCCAGGCTCCAATACGCCATCCATTGTCTCCAAACGATCCCAATTGATCTCTGATATATGGAGTAAACCATCTTTTCCTGGCATAAATTCCACAAACGCACCAAATGCTTGAATATTTTTCACTTTGCCCGTATATACCTCTCCGATTTCAGGCTGCGCCACAATCGCCTTCACTCGGCGAATCGCTGCATCCATATTGTTCTGGTTGGCAGAATAGATGTTGATCTTACCCTGATTTTCCACTTCTTCGATGATAACAGTCGTATTGGTGTCTTTTTGGATTTCCTGGATAACTTTTCCTCCGGGCCCGATGACAGCACCAATCAACTCCTTAGGAATCCACATCATGAACGAACGTGGAGTATGTGGCTTCAACTCCTGCTTAGGTGCAGCCAAGGTCTTGGTGATTTCGTCCAAAATATGAAGTCTTCCGGCTTTCGCTTGGTAAAGAGCTTCTTTCAAAACAGAGTAGTCAAGTCCTTCTACTTTCAAGTCCATCTGACAAGCCGTAATTCCTTTTGCTGTACCCGTTACCTTGAAATCCATGTCACCTAGGTGATCTTCGTCTCCCAAGATATCGGATAGAATGGCGTATTTACCAGTCTTTGCATCCGAGATCATACCCATTGCAATACCCGTTACCGGTGCTTTGATCTGCACACCTGCGTCCATCAAGGCCAAAGAGCCGGCACAAACAGTCGCCATGGAAGACGAGCCGTTAGATTCCAAAATATCGGAAACGATGCGAATGGTATATGGATTCTCAATGTCTGGTGGAAGAACTTTTCTCAAGGCACGCATGGCTAGGTTGCCGTGGCCTACTTCTCTTCTACCAACACCTCTGTTAGGCTTTACTTCTCCTGTTGAAAATCCAGGGAAGTTGTAGTGCAAGTAAAATTTGTTGTATCCAGAAAGTACAGCACCATCTACCATCTGCTCATCCATCTTCGTACCTAAGGTACAGGTGGTGACAGATTGGGTTTCCCCACGGGTAAAGACCGCAGATCCGTGCGCAGATGGCAGGTAATCCACTACTGACCAAATTGGTCTGATCTCATCCAAAGCTCTACCATCCAAACGCTTCTTCGTTTCTAGGGTTAGGTTACGAGCAGCTTCTTTGTGAATCTTATGGAAATAATGTCCAATTAGGCTTGTCTCAAATCCATGATTTTCTCCTAGGCTGGATACATATTCCTCTTTAATTGGTTTCACCAAACTAGAACGTTCGTTCTTATTGGCAATTTGGCGATTCACCGCCTCGAAAAGCTTGCCATAAGTGGCTGCTCTCATGTGCTCGTAAAGCCCAGCATCACTTTTCTCGTGACTATAGGTTCTTTTTAGCTCCTTGCCAACCATTTTGGTCAATTCAACCTGCGCCTGGCAATGTCTTTTGATTTCTTCGTGAGCAAACTGCATCGCTTCAATCATTTCATCTTCCTGAATTTCAGAGGCTTCACCTTCTACCATCAAGATATAATCCAACGATCCTGCTACGATAAATTCCAAGCTTGCCTTCGCCAATTGGCTAGGGGTTGGATTGATTACCAATTTGCCATCGATTTTGGCTACGCGAACTTCAGAGATCGGGCCATTGAACGGAATATCCGAAACCGCCAAGGCTGCAGAGGCAGCAAGGCCAGCAAGTGCGTCAGGGAGCACCTCTTCGTCGTAAGACATCAAGGTAATCATGACCTGCGTGTCTGCGTGGTAATCGTCTGGAAAAATAGGACGGATGGCTCTGTCTACGATACGGCTAATAAGAACTTCGTAGTCAGAAAGCTTACCTTCTCTCTTCAAAAATCCACCAGGAATCTTTCCTGAGGAAGCAAATTTCTCTTGGTAGTCAACAGACAGCGGCAAAAAGTCTACGCCATCAACAGCATCTTTTTTAGCAACTACCGTAGCTAACAGCATTGCTTTGCCCATGCGGACAACAACTGAACCGTCTGCTTGCTTGGCGAGGGCGCCGGTTTCAATGATAATTTCTCTGCCATCCTGAAGTGTGATGGTCTTGGTGATTAAGTTTGGTAACATAGTAACGTGTAGTAGTAAAGGCGTCGATTGATGAAAAATGGGGGTGTTGCTAGATAAAAAAGAAAAAAGTAAGGTTCTCAAGGAAGAGAACCTTACTCTAACGTTATTTTCTGATTCCGAGCTCAGCGATGATTGATCTGTAGCGCTCGATTTCTCTTTTGTGGAGGTAGTCTAGTAGACTTCTTCTTTTACCTACCAGCTTCATCAATCCCAAACGCGTAGAGTGGTCTTTTTTGTTAGACTTCAAATGCGCTGTCAAATGCTGAATACGGTGAGTAAAGAGGGCAATCTGTGATTCAGGAGAGCCTGTATCGGTAACAGATTTTAACCGTCCATGATTTTGAAACAACTCTTGTTTTTTCTCTGGTGTTAAATACATGATTAGCTAAATTTTATAAAATAATGACAAAGGTAAGGTTTAAAATTCAAATTCAAAAGAAGGAAAGTCAATTGGTCTTTTTTGCAGGAAGAAATTTGCCCAGCCACTTACGAAGGTCTTCATAGAAATCCGATTCAAATAAGCGCGCATCCCTCCTCGCCTGCCGCAAGAAAAACAGGCCAAAAGGAAGCAGGCAGAGGTTGGAGAAGATGGTGCCTAAAAAAGAGTCCGTCACCCCTTCCTTTGCCCACTTTTCTCCTGTGATTGTGAGCATGTAGAATAGGATGAAGAACAGGATGGAAATTAAAACCGGCATGCCCAATCCTCCTTTCTTGATAATCGCACCCAGTGGGGCACCAATTAGAAACATGACAAAGCAAGCAATGGCCTGGCTGTATTTCTGATACCAGGCGATTTCATAACGACGAAACTCTCGTTCATGGCCTTCTACCTGACTCATCTTCACATTAAATGAGTTCTTCAGGTTCCGTGAATTATTCAAAGCGAGATTGACAGCATTAGATATATACCCCTTTTTATAAAACATCGAATCGAGCAGGGATTTCTCTTCTTTGGTCAGTGGGGTCGTTCGAGGCACTTTTTTAATCGGGAGGGCATCTGCCAAGGAATCGGAACTGGAAACCGGGATAGAATCAGTTTCAACCAAAGGCTGACTTTCTAGTCCCTGCTTAGCCTCTAATTTTTTCTGAAGGGAACCGGAAGTGGTAGGCGCCTGGCTGATGGGCTGTTCGGGTAATGACTTTACACTATCAATTGGCGGAGCTACAGTTGTTGAAACCACTTCCAGTCCATTGGATCGATCGATACTGTCTTCAAACGATTGTTCCTTCAGGATTCGCTGGACGCGGAGTGTATCGAAGCGTGCCTTTTCTTCCAAAATCGATTTGGGGGGAGTCAGTGGTCGATTTTTGGTGAAGAAAGGATAAATACTTTCTGCAATAATGAAATTTTGATAGTTGAGATCATTTACTATCAAGTGTATGGAATCCAACCCAAAACGAATCTCCTCAATGGTTTTTATTGCTCGGTTGGTAGACCACTGATTTTCAGGGGTACGGTTGAGTTGAAATGCCGACAAATCAAACACCATCACATTTTCTTCGAAATCGGTTCTAGAAAATTCCACCGGTGCCTCCGTGATTCCTCTAGAGGACCGCGACTCTTTATAGCTATGGCCACTGTAAAGGGTCAATCGCATGTACATGTCGTTGTTGAAGGTTTCCATTCTTCCTGAGTCCGCTAAAGTCACGTTAAGGTTGCCCTGGCCCTCGCTGTGGTTGTAAATGAGGATATCCTGCAACTTGACATCATCCACCTTCTTGTTGACTTTGATACTGAAATTGGGAATTCCTGAATAAAATACTCCCTCTTTGATGTCCAGAGAAGGTGTTTTCATGCGGATGTCGTAGAGCAAGGAAAAGGTCTTTAAGTTGACCTTTGGTACGAGGTAGTTATTGGATAAAAATGCAACGACTGTCAATCCCACCGCGAAAATGCCAATGGGCCGCATGGCCCGCGTGAGCGAGATGCCGCTTCCTTTGATTGCGGTCAGTTCAAAATGCTCACCCAAATTGCCAAAGGCCATGAGGCTGGATAGCAACATGGCAAGCGGCAGCGCCATTGGTGAGATGCTAATGACGAAGTAGCTAATGAGTTCGGCATAGATAAGGAAGCCCAAGCCTTTACCAAAAATTTCGTCAAAATACTTTAACATATTGACGATCAGCAAGATAAAATCCACCACCAGAAAGGTGAGCGTAAATGGACCTAAAAAAGACCCTAGAATAAGCTTATCTAGTTTTTTCATTTGTGGAATTCTCGACAAAGAAAAGAAATATCTAGAGGAATCGCGGCAACTTGACCCCTGTATTATCCTGCTTTAAGGATTCCTGTATTCGGTAAGAAATGAAAAAAACCTCACACAAAATAAAAAACCACCTACGAATAAACGTAGGTGGTTGATTTCAAGTAGCGAGAGGGAGATTTGAACTCCCGACCTCAGGGTTATGAATCCTGCGCTCTAACCAACTGAGCTACCTCGCCATTTTATTTTGTTACTTTTCAGTGATGTTTGAAATTTTTGGTTACCTTCCAAAACATCTTTTTTTAACCCCAAAGCGGTGTTCCGTTTGATCGCCAAATCAGGGCAGCCCTTTAAAAGGGAATGCAAATATGAGGTCTTGTCCTTGTAAATGCAAATTAAGGAGAAACTTAAGAAGTTAAACTTTACCCCATTTTACCCCTACTCATGCTTACAAATCAATTTGTCGCTGATTATCAATTAAATGCTTCCAAGAAAATCGTCTTCACCTACCTGAGTACAGCCAGTGGATTAGAGGATTGGTTTGCCGATGAAGTAAGGATCAATGAGGACAAGAACTATATTTTTTACTTTGACGGACAAGATCACTACGCCAGACTGGTGGTCGTCAAGGCCAACTTGCACGTTCGTTGGGAATTTTTTGATCCCAAAGCCACTCAGGTTCCTAGCAATTCTTTCATCGAGTTTGTACTGGACGAAACCGAGCTCACACAAGCGCTATTTTTGAAAGTGATTGACCACAGCAATCAATACGAAGCGGATGAATTGGAAGCGATTTGGAACGGGATGATTGCCAAACTCAAGGAGACCATCGGAGGGTAATAAATAGCAGTTCGATTTATTTTGCCTATATCTAGTAAAATTTTACTTTAAAGAAATTTTCGAGAAAGCAGAGCACGCAAATCTTATAGGTTTGAAACATTTATTTCTTTTAAAAAAGAATAAATCGAAAAAAGAATACTACGACCAGTGTATAATTTCAGTAATTGAAAAATGAGTATAAAAATAAAACTTTCCACGATCTACAAATGCACGTTAGAACGTGCATTTAAAACGCCTCTACTTTGTGATGTTTCAAAAATTCATACTGGTTTTGGACTAATGCCTAAGATAACACATGTAACCCATGATGAAAATTGGGGTCAAATTGGTTCAAGCAAAAGAGTGTATGCTGCAAAATCACTAGTGCAAAAAGGTGGATTTGTATCGATGGACAAAATAAATGAACGTGTTGAAAATGAATTTTGGAAATTTCAAGTTGACGATTTTCAGTCTTGGATGTTAGGTTTTTACAAATTTGAAGCTGAGTGGAAAACTACTGAAATAGAACAAGGTAATATATTGGTTGAGTATACTTATATATTACATTCTGCCAATCCTTTATACTATCCTCTAAATTGGTTATTCGCAAAAATATTTTGGAAAACATACATGAAAAGAGTGTTAGGGAATGTTAGACAATTGGCATATACCAATGAACCATACCTATACGAGTAAATTAACCTGAGTGACTAAAACACCAAAGGATTTTAGAATACCCTACTTGAGAAAAACACCCCGTCAAATCGGTTTATTACGGTTTTCGCTAAACACAACTCATACTAAATCAACGACTTCATTTTTTCAAATTGCAAGTACTACGTGTAATCCCTAATTTTGAATCATGGCACTAAGTAACTATGAAAGAATGATTCAATTGTCGGATGAAGTTTTCTCAAGCCGAACCGATCCTGATCAGCTAACCGTGGACGAAAAGGTGATGAAGCACTTACAGCTTATTCACCCAGATACCATTTCTGAATATGAGGAAGGAAATGGTCCCATTTGTTGGGTTTTATGTATTCCCACCACGCTAGATTTAATGAATCAATTTATAGATCAAAAAATATCAGAAAGGGAACTTTTTGAATTGACGCCCTTGAACGCAAAATATGAAGCCATTTATTTATGTTCGGCGCTGTTATTGGAAGAATTTCGTGGAAAAGGAATTGCTCTAAACATAGCCATTCAAGCACTAGAACGAATCAAGATCGATCATGCAATAAAGGCACTATTTTTTTGGGCCTTTAGTAAAGAGGGAGAAAAGCTTGCAGAAAAGGTATCAGGGTTAATGGGGTTGCCTTTGTACAAGAAATAATCAAAAGCAGATTTATAATAAAATCTTTACAACCACCAAGGCGGTTAAGGCTAGTGCGCTGCAAATTCTTCCTTTCCAAGAAGTCTATTTTTACTAGTGTTAACTCACCCTATTCAAGTATATACAAAAAAAGCCTCCCATTTGGGAGGCTTTCCGTAAGCTAAGGCAGTGCCAGCCTTATTTTACTCGTTCAACTACAGCTTTGAATGCTTCTGCATGGTTCATTGCCAAGTCAGCCAAAACCTTTCTGTTCAGTTCGATTTCTGCTTTCTTCAACAATCCCATCAATTGAGAGTAAGAAACACCGTGTATTCTTGCACCAGCATTGATACGCTGAATCCACAAGGCTCTAAATTCTCTTTTCTTTGCTTTACGGTCTCTGTATGCATACTGGAGACCTTTTTCGTACTTGTTTTTGGCTACTGTCCACACGTTCTTACCTCTTCCGAAGTAACCTCTTGTGGCTTTTAGCACTTTCTTTCTTCTTGCTCTGGACGCTACCGCGTTGACCGATCTAGGCATAGTGTTTTGTTTTTTGACCCGTGGTGTCCCTTTTTAGGAGCTTAGTTACCAACGTATCTGGTGAATAAATAAACCTTGTTACTGTAAGTTCTTTTCGCTGAAAATCAGATTCTCAACATGTCTCTTACTCTACCCTCGTCAGACTCGTGTACCAAACCAGTTTTGGTTAGGTTGTGCTTACGCTTGGTAGATTTTTTCGTTAGGATGTGGCTTTTGAAAGCATGCTTCCTCTTGATTTTGCCGGTACCGGTGAGGGTAAACCGCTTTTTCGCACTGGATTTGGTTTTTACTTTTGGCATTTTGCTGTATTTATATTAGTTGAAATCACTTTTTTCCCGGCTTGGGAGCAATGAAGATGTTCATTCGCTTGCCTTCCAACTTTGGCATCTGCTCCACCACACCTACATCTTCCAACGCTTGAGCAAATTTCAAAAGTAACATTTCACCTCGCTCTTTGAAGACAATGCTTCGGCCAACAAAGTGAACGTACGCCTTTACTTTTGCCCCTTCTTTTAGAAAGCTGACAGCATGCTTCAATTTGAAATTGAAATCGTGGTCATCTGTGTTGGGTCCAAACCGTATTTCTTTTAAAACAACTTTAGCTGCATTGGCTTTGATTTCCTTCTGCTTCTTCTTTTGCTCGAACTTAAACTTCGCATAATCAATGATCTTACAGACAGGAGGTTCCGCATTAGGAGAGATTTCGACAAGGTCAAGCTCGTTGTCCTGAGCTAGTTTGATGGCTACCTCTGTCAGAAGAACGGCATTGCCACCTTCCACAAAGTCACCCACTACCCTGACCTCACGCACACGGATCTTTTGGTTGATCTTGTACGGTTCTTCCTGTCTACCTCTTGGCTGATATGGTCTTTGATTCAAGTTAGCTGTGTTTGTTTAAAATAAATTAGCCTGCAAATATCGGAATTAATTCGAATTGAAAAAATGGATTCCCATTTCAATCCTAGTCTTTTGCCAATGATTCTGAAATAATTCCCTGAAAATAGCGGATAAAGTCCTCTGGAGAGAAAATTCCCAGGTCTCCTTCGCCGTGTTTTCGCACGGCTACCTTGCCTTCTTCTTGCTCCTTCTCCCCCACAATTAGCATGAAAGGCACCTTTTTCACTTCTGAGTCACGGATCTTACGTCCGATCTTCTCGTCTCGGTTGTCAATCGTACCCGCAATGCCCGCTTCGTCCAAAATCAACTTCAATTCTTCTGCGTAGCCAATATATTTTTCAGAAATAGGCAAAATATTGATCTGCTCTGGAGAAAGCCATAGCGGAAAATCTCCTGCACAGTGCTCAATAAGCACCGCCACAAAGCGCTCCAAAGAACCGAAGGGCGCTCGGTGAATCATCACCGGTCTGTGCTTTTGGTTGTCCGAACCGATATACTCCAATTGGAAACGGTCGGGAAGTTGGTAATCCACCTGGATGGTACCCAATTGCCACTTTCTGCCCAAGGCATCTTTTACCATGAAATCAAGCTTGGGGCCGTAAAACGCCGCCTCACCCAATTCCGTGACCGTATCCAAGCCCTTTTCGGCGGAAGCCTCAATGATAGCCGACTCAGCTTTCTCCCAAGCCTCATCCGAACCAATGTACTTCTCCTTTTTTTCAGGATCACGAAGGGATATCTGCGCAGTGTATTCCGTAAAGCCCAAAGCCTTAAAGACATATAATACCAAGTCAATCACCTTGATAAACTCTTCTTTTACCTGGTCTGGACGACAGAAAATGTGTGCATCGTCCTGCGTAAATCCACGAACTCGAGTAAGTCCATGCAGTTCGCCACTCTGCTCGTATCGGTACACGGTACCAAACTCTGCATAGCGGATAGGCAGGTCCTTGTACGAGCGTGGCTTGTATTTGTAGATCTCACAGTGGTGCGGGCAGTTCATCGGCTTCAACAAGAAGGTCTCCCCCTCGTGTGGCGTAGCAATCGGCTGAAATGAGTCCTTGCCGTACTTTTCGTAGTGCCCAGACGTCTCGTACAAGGCCTTGTGTCCAATGTGAGGGGTGGTCACTTGCTGGTACCCTGACTTGTCTTGGGCCTTTTTCATAAAGTTGATCAGGCGCTCCCGAAGAAGGGTTCCCTTGGGTAACCAGAGCGGAAGCCCCATGCCCACCTTCTCAGAGAAGGTAAACAACTCCAATTCTCGGCCCAACTTGCGGTGATCCCGCTTTTTGGCCTCTTCAAGCAAGGTCAAGTAGTCTTTTAGCTCCTGTGCCTTGGGAAAGGTGACTCCGTAGATGCGAGTAAGCATTTTTCGTTTTTCATCCCCACGCCAGTAGGCACCCGCAATGTTGGTCAGTTTGACCGCTTTTACAAAGCCTGTATTGGGCATGTGCGGCCCACGGCAAAGGTCGGTAAAGTTGCCTTGGGTGTAAAAAGTGATTGTACCGTCAGCCAATCCCTCCAATAGGTCCAACTTGTACTCGTCTCCTTTTTCTTGGAAATAGCGTATTGCTTCTTCCTTAGAAATGTCTTGGCGCACAAATTCCGACTTGCCCTTCGCCAATTCAATCATTTTATTTTCGATCTGCTCGAGTTCATCGCCCTCCAGCTTGTGATCGCCAAAATCTACATCGTAGTAAAAGCCAGTTTCAATGGAAGGGCCTATGCCCAACTTCACGCCAGGATACAGCGCTTCCAAGGCTTCGGCCATCAAGTGCGCCGAGGAGTGCCAAAAGGTACTCTTGCCCTCGATATCATTCCATGTGAGCAGCTGCAAACTGGAATCTTCCGTAATCGGACGGCTGGCATCCCAAACCTGCCCGTTTACTTTTGCTGCAAGGACATTACGAGCCAAACCCTCGCTGATACTTAATGCAATCTGTAGTCCGGTGCTTCCTTGCGCATACTCTTTCACCGAGCCATCGGGAAGGGTAATTTTAATTTGTTGTGACATGTGCTTGTTTTTTGCTGCCTATACAACCAGGCAGGTGAATCTGCTGCAAATATGCATAAAAGCTAGTCCCTATGGAAGAATTTGATGTATAAAGGGGGAAAACAGGCTTACAAAATTACCTGCGCGCTCACTTTGATCTGGAAAGGTTTGGCCTGAGGACTATCCAAGTAGGTCATGCGGTGAAAGAAATCCACCCGGAAAAAGCGAAAGATGTTTTCAATACCATAGCCCAACTCCACATAAGGCACCTTGGGATCCAATCGACCAAAAGAACGCAGCGGTATTCCCGAAGGATCAACAGTAGGCAGGTTAAGGATATTTTGGTCCTGCACCGACCCCATCAACACGTTGGCATTGCCGACCATGCGCCATTTTAATTTTTTGATCAAGGGAATGGAATTGAATAAAAAACCCTCGAAAGATTGTCGGTAACGCAAACTGGCAAATCGATCTGAGGCAAACTCGTTAAAATTCATCGTATTGAAGGCGGCAGTGGTGTAAAAGAAGGTCTGATTACCGAGGTGATTTTCCAACAGCGGATAAGGCACCTCTCCCCAGATTTTGCCCGCATCTACCTCGTAGCGACCTACGCCAAGTATCCCCAAATTGATGCGGTGGTAGAGGTAAAAATTTAGCTTAGTGTAGTTCAACGATGACCCCAAAGAAGGGATCCCTTTGATGTAATTCAATTCTACAATGGGCCATTTGTCCGATCCCAGAGAAGTACGTGTGTTGTCGTTGATTAGGACGATTTCATCTCGACCATAACGGATGCCAGTGCGGATTTCTGTGGCCTGATAGCTTGTTTTCAAGGCCTTAGATCCTTTTTCGTAGTAGTAGAAATCAAATAGCGGATCAAATTGACTCTTGTTCAAACTCGCGGTAACTAGGAATCCCTTGAAAAACTCCCGCTGGAGGGTTATCCGTTGGTTGGTGGACACAAAGGGCCTACGCAGCCTTCCAAATCGGCTGGCTGCCAAGAAAACGGAATTACCTTCCAAATTCTCCATCTCCAAGCCCACTTGGTCCAACTCCCTTCCCACCCGGACACCGAGGGTAGTCCAGCGCTTTCTCGAAAGAATCAAGGTGGAGGATAGTTTGTATTTCCAGCGCCGATCTATAGTACCATAGGCGCCATAGCCTTCCATGATAAACTTATTTGAAAAGGAATAATTGGTTCTCAAGCCAAAGCCAAAGCGAAGTCCTTCCACATTATTATAGTTGCCAAACTCGGTCCAAGGTCCCAAATCCAATTTTTTAACGGGTAAGTATCCAGTAGCAAAAAATTTCAATCCCTCGGAATAGAAACGGATGATGGGGATTTTTTTAAGCGTATCCACCATCTGCAAGACGGCCAACTCCTCCTCGCTCAAGGGGTCTGGGCGCCTATTTTTCCAATAGTCAGCCGAAACCTGATTGAAGTCCGGTTTCAGCACCACTGCTTGATCAAAAAAGGAGGTTTCCAAAGGTTGATTTACCACAATGCTATCCGTGGCAGTGTAAAACTTAGCCAACAGCCCGGCTGAATTATCAGTCAGCTGCCCTATTTTTATCAGCACGCGTGTTTTAGAAGGCATTAAGGTGCCAGCAGTAGTAGAAACCAATTCTTGTTGGATTTTAATCCGATCCACAAAGTTGAGGTTGGCAGCTTTGGGAATCGTCAAGTCCACCTGCTTGAGGGAAAAATCTGCTTTTTTGATCCAAATGGTCCCTGTAAATGCCAAGTCTTGTTCCCTTCTCGGATAGACTTGAAGCATATAACAGCTGTCTTGCCCTACCGTTACATCTTCCAGCAAGTCGTAATCATAATACGTCTTCCAGCCATCGGCAATCGGTGAAATAAAATCCTTATTGAGGATGGATAGCCAATTTTTGTAAAAATTATACTCCTGAAATACCGATCCGGTGATCTGTGAAGTTGTTGACCCATCGGTGATGCCCACCCCGGTTACTTTGGTTTTTTCAATGACCTCTTTTTTAAGTTCCGGATTGTTGCGGTAGTAAAAGGAAGATACCGTCTCTGAAAAAAATACAGGCAATATCTTTTCTCCCTCCTCGTTGGTCAGCTGCCGGATGCTGTCCAAAACCGCTGTCACCGACCGGACCGATTTCCGTTGGTTAAAATCCTCCGATAGGTTATCGATATCAAGTTCGATTTTAGTGTAGTTCTTCGTTTGGTAGGCGTCTAGCTTTCGCTTGTCAAATACATCCCGTTTTGCAACTGCCTGACGGATGATATCAAAGGCTGGATTTTCTCCCGACTCAAACACGAAGGTGCCCAATTCAAAGGCCACTGGGCGCAGCTGAAAATTGAGGGTTTGTGTTACTTCCTTGGTGAGCACCTTCGATTGAGAAGAATACCCCAGGTAGCTAACACGCAGGCTATCCCCTAGATTAGTCACTTGCAACAGGTAATTTCCTTCAAAGTCCGTCGTGATTCCAGAAGTTTTGCCCTGCAAAAAGACGCTTGCAAACGCGATGGGATCTCCAGTCTCTGCATCAGTGACCTTTCCCTTGAGGGTAAATTGACCGAATGAGACTGAGGCACAGAGAAAGAAAAAACCTAAAAATAAAAATCGAAGCATAAGTCGCAAAACGGATCGTTCCATTGAGGCTGCAAAGTTAGGAGATATTTTTGAGCTGCACTTTTAATAATCAAAACGTCCCCTGGATGATTTCAAGGACTGATTTTTGTCATGTATAGGTCAATTTTTGGAACCAAACGGCGCAATAATTTCTTCATGTAATATATTCGCCTCAAATTTTTAATAGATGCTACACGACGTTGTTATAGTGGGCGGTGGGATTGTAGGACTGGCCACAGGATTTAAGCTGATTTCAGCTCGGCCAGACCTCAAAATCGCCATTGTAGAAAAAGAAAGCCAACTGGCAATGCACCAAACGGCCAATAACTCCGGGGTCATCCATTCAGGATTGAACTACATACCCGGTTCCCTCAAAGCCATCAACTGCATCCAAGGCTATAAGGAGCTCCTCAATTTCTGTGATCAAGAAAGGATTCCCTACGAAATCACCGGTAAGGTGGTGGTGGCTACTCGGCCATCCCAGCTAACCATCTTGGACAAGCTTCTAGAAAAAGGCCTGCAAAATGGCTTGATCGGATCTCGAAAAATCACGCTTGCCGAGTTGAAAGAATACGAACCTCTTTGCACAGGCGTTGGGGCGATTCACGTGCCTCAAACAGGAATCGTGGATTACTTCCAGGTGGCCTTGGCTTTTGGTAGAAAAATAATACAGGCCGGTGGAGAGATTTTTCTAGATCATAAAGTACTCAAAATCAATCAAAAGGAAGGTATTAACTATATTGAAACTTCAAAAAGGACTTTGCAAGCAAAATTAGTCGTCAACTGTGCCGGCCTCTATTCAGACAAGGTAGCTCAGATGAATGACCCACATATAACCGAGGTGAAGATCATCCCCTTCCGAGGTGAATATTTCAACCTGAAAGCAGAAAAAGAGTACTTGGTCAAGAACTTGATCTATCCTGCGCCAGACCCCAATTTTCCATTTTTAGGCGTACACTTCACTCGCTTGAAAAAAGGCGGTATAAAAGCCGGCCCCAATGCCGTACTCGCTTTTAAGCGAGAAGGCTACAAGAAAACACAGGTTAACTTTGCTGAGTTGGCTGAAACATTGGCCTGGCCAGGATTTCAGAAAGTAGCAAGAAAATACTGGGAAACCGGCCTGGGAGAATTATACCGCTCTTTTTCCAAAGCAGCATTCACCAAGGCGATACAAGAACTGATTCCCGAAATCCAAGAGTCTGACCTCGTCGAGGGTGAAGCCGGTGTGAGAGCACAGGCTTGCGACCGAACCGGGGGACTTTTGGATGACTTTTCCATCCTCGAGTCTGCCTTTGCCATCAATGTCCTCAATGCCCCCTCTCCTGCTGCCACTAGCTCACTTTCTATTGGTAGTACTGTAGCCGAGCTGGTGCTGAAGCGCTTTTGATGCTGTGAAAAAGTAGGCAAGCAGGCGCCTTACCTCCCTATCCCAGCAAAAATTCCAAAAAGCGGAATTCTGCCCAAGTAAATTCCGACTTAGGCAGGATAAATCCAGTATGCCCTCCTCTGCGGGGCATTTCTAGAAAGATTTCCTCCTTTTCTTTTGCCAAGGCTATGGGGAAACAATCCTCACCCAACAAGGGATCGTTGAGCGCATTCAGCACCAAGGTGGGCACGATAATCCGTGACATCCACTGATCGGGACTAACCTGCCGGTAAAAATCCGCCGCATCGGCAAATCCATGCAATTTTGCCGTGTAGATCGTATCAAACGTATCAAAATCCTGCACACGGGGTAGGCGATCCAGATCCAACAAGCCGGGAAACTGGGCACCTTTGGCTGCAATCTTCCCTTTAAGTTTTTCTAAAAATCTCCGCTTGTAAAACCAGTTGGCCGGTCGACGCAAGGTAGCCGCACTTGAAGGCAAGTTCACTGGCGTCGAATACACCGCCGCTTTCTTGATGGCTGAAGGCAAGGCGTCTCCTTGTTGACCGAGGTAGTTCAGCGTTTGCGCTCCCCCCATGCTGATGCCCGCAAGGAAGAGTTCGGTGTACCTTCCTGAGGCAAGGGCATGGCTTACCACCGTTTCCAAGTCGTAGCTAGACCCATGGTGGTACAGCATAGGCTGTAGGTTCATTTCCCCGCCACAGGAACGGTTGTTCCAGGCAAGCACATCTACACCCTTTTGGTTGAATATCTTCACCAACGCGCGCACATAATGTCGCTGAGAATCACCCTCCAATCCATGGGATACGATCAACAATTGGCCGCTTCCTATGCGAGACCAATCCAAATTCAAAAAGTCCCCATCGGGAGTATCTATTGTTTCTCGCGTGTAATTCACCCCTTCCACCTTACGCCAAAGGCTCGGTAAAATGGTCTCTAGGTGTCCATTGAGGTAATAAAGCGGAGGTCCAGGGTAGGTTGAAGGAAGAATGGGCATGCAAGATTCGATGAAAACTTCAAAGCAACTTCACATTGGGTTAACCTTGAAGCAATTATAAACTACTAATTTTCAATCAATTAATGAACTCATAGTACGAACACAGTTAAAGGGGATTAAACTACTGGAAAGGAAGGCAATACGTATTGCCTCTTTTTTTTGCCTTTTTTTTAAATCCTCAGCTGTCAAGATCCTCTTTTTTCGCTGAAATGCCCGCCAGGTAGCCCGTAGTCCAAGCCGCCTGAAAATTAAATCCTCCCGTGATTCCATCCAGATTCAAGACTTCCCCCGCAAAATAAAGCTTGGGATGCAGCAGGCTTTCTAGTGTATCCGGATTCACCTCTTCCAATGCGATACCCCCGGCGGTGACAAACTCCTCTTTGAAGGTGGTCTTGCCTTTCATGTCCACGGTATAGCAAAACAACTGCTGCACGAGCTTGTTGGCGAGTTTTTTAGAAAGTTCCCCATAGCGCTGATCGGCTGCAAACCCTACGTTCTGACAAAAATGCTCCCAGAGTCGGCTTGGAACGCCAAATAGCGGATGGCTGAGCACCTTTCGCTGGGGATGACCGAGGGCATAGTCCTGGAGTTGGTTGGCGTAGTCCTGCTCAGACAAGGCCCCATTCCAGTGGATGATGGCCCGGGCAGTGTACTGTTGTTCGTGAAGCCAAGCAGCCCCAAAAGCGGATAGCTTCAGCACAGCTGGTCCACTGATCCCCCAGTGGGTAATCAAGATGGGGCCACGGTAACTCAACTTGGTCCCCTCCAACTTCACCACAGCATCGCCCATCGAAATCCCCATTAGCTCCCGAATAGGTTCCTGTGGCGTATTGAAAGTAAATAGTGAAGGTATGGGTGCTATCAATTTGTGCTTTAATGTACTAACGAATCCATAAGCTCCCAGACTTGGATGCCCACCTGAGGCAATGATCACTCGATCTGCCAAAAAGGTGCCCTTGTCGGTAAGGAGTTCGTAGCCTGCGGCAACCGGCTTGATGGCCTGGATGCCTGTGGAAAGATGAGCCGTTACGCCCAGTTTGTCTGCGGTATCCTGAAGTGCATCCACGATACTTTGGGAGGTGTTGGAGCGTGGAAATACCCGTCCATCTTCTTCGATCTTGAGCGGTACACCTCTTGATTCAAACCAGGTAAAGGTGTCTTCTACGGAAAAATGGGCAAAGGCTTTCTTGAGAAATTTCTCTCCTCGGGGGTAGTTTTTCACCAACTTGGAGTTCTCCATGGGCCGATGGGTGACATTGCAGCGTCCCCCACCTGAGATTTTTACCTTGGAGAGTACTTTGGGGGATTTTTCAAAAAGTAAAACCTGAATTCCAGGTCCACTTGCATGAATTGCGGCAAAATACCCCGCTGCTCCTCCACCAATGACTGCTATTTTCACCCGATTTCCAGTTGATACACCCCTAAAATTCAGCATCTTTTCTGGTAATTGGCACTGACCCATACTCTTTTTTAACTTGAATCGACCAAAGACCTTCAAAAACGCAGGGTTCAACTAAAAATTTGATTCTATTCAGGAGGCTAAAAAGCTGTCTAACAAAACAAAGTTTGGGATATTTTGCCCTTGCTGTGGTCTGTTGACATTGGTCTGTCGACGATTATCCGAAGGTTTACGTTAAATTAATTCACTTACAAACTTTCGAATAATCAAAATTTCAGCTGTTTCTTGAGATCAATCGATTTTTTCTTGACCGACAAGCTTCTAGTTACGTACTTGCTACAAATTACGCCCCTTTGAGATCTCTACTCCTATCCCTAGTACTGCTGCTGCTATTTACCGGCCTGCCTTTGGTGGCTATGGCCCAGGTCAACCTCGGCCAAACCGATCGTTGGATGAAAGGTGCCTTGGCGGCAATGGAACGAAGCGACTACGAAACGGCCAACTCCATCTTTCGGAATTTGATTGATTCAGGCCTTCCGCTCCCTGAGGAGATGCCCTACTACTTTTCGGAAACCCTTTTTCAGCTTGGCCAATTTGACAATAGCCAAAACTTTGTAAACAAGTACCTGGAAGTCACCGGCTTTACGGGACAAAACTACGAGGCTGCAAGTCGCCTAAAGGAAAAGCTAAAAGGACCACTGGCTCAAATCATCGCCTGCGAGCTTTGCGATCGCCGGGGATACCGCTATGACTCTTGCCCCTTGTGTGGAGGAAACAAACAGGTCGAACAGGCCTGTGGCTATTGCAAAGCAAATGGAGTTGTTGGTTGCAGCCGATGTGGTGCTTCCGGGATGATCAAAAAAATGAATGTCTTCAACATCGTTGAATTTTTTGAATGCGAGCGCTGTTCTGGAAAAGGTCGTCTGACCTGCCCAACCTGCGGAGGCAGCGGTAAAGAAGTGAGCGACTGCAAAAACTGTGGGGGTTCTGGAAAGACCGCTTCTGCTGCACTATGCAACCATGTGGAGCATGTGCATGCTGATCCTACGAAAAAATAGGTTTTTTGTAGTTGACAACGGACGACAGTCCACGGTCAACGGCCTACCTTCTTGAACTACAGACCTTATTTGTGTAGTTGTCAACGGACGACAGTCCACGGTCGGCGGCTTACTTTCTTGAACTACAGACCTTATTTGTGTAGTTGTCAACAGACGACAGTCTACGGTCAACGGCCTACTTTTTTGAACTGCAGACCTTATTTGTGTAGTTGACAACGGACGACAGTCCACGGTCAACGGCCTACCTTCTTGAACTACAAATCTTATTTTCTCGGTTTAGGGGGAATTACTCGAGGTCCGTTTTAAGATTACACGGCAACATTATTCTCTCTCAAGGCATCGTTCAAAGACGTTTTTAGGTCAGTGGATGCTTTTCGCTGTCCGATGATCAGCGCGCAAGGCACTTGGTAGGTTCCAGAAGCAAATTCCTTTGGGATGGTTCCCGGAATAACCACCGAACGAGGGGGCACGTAGCCCTTGTATTCCACTGGACTAGCACCGGTGACATCGATGATCTTGGAACTCGCCGTCAGCGTTACGCCTGCGCCAATCACTGCTTCAGTTCCGATGCGTACGCCTTCCACCACGATCACTCGGCTTCCGATAAAGGCACCATCTTCTACAATCACCGGAGCAGCTTGTACCGGTTCGAGTACCCCTCCGATACCAACACCCCCACTCAAGTGCACGTTTTTGCCAATCTGCGCACAGGAACCAACCGTTGCCCAGGTATCCACCATGGTACCGGAATCCACATAGGCGCCGATATTCACGTAGCTTGGCATCAGGATTACGCCAGAAGCTAGGAAAGCTCCGTATCGGGCCACTGCATGGGGAACCACACGCACTCCCTGTGCTGCATAGTTGGTCTTTAGCGCCATCTTGTCGTGAAACTCAAAAGGACCTACCTCGATGGTTTCCATCTTTTGGATGGGAAAATAGAGGATCACCGCTTTTTTGATCCAATCGTTGACGATCCAATCCCCACTTTCCGTCGGGCTTGCAACACGCAATTTGCCGGCATCGAGGTCAGCAATGATGCTGCGGATCGCCGCTTGGGTGGTTGCTTCTTTTAGCAATTCTCGGTTGTCCCAAGCCTGTTCAATGATTGATTTTAAGTCCATGTGTGGTGTTATTCTTGTAGGTCCGTTTTTCCCGTAGCCTTCTTCGAAAGCCTACTGCAAATTCAAAGAGATGAAGTAAGCAGTTGGGGATTTTTTTAAGAACACGAAACAAGTAAATACCGAGGGAACTTCATAGGCTTTTCTGTAGAAAGAGCGCAAAGAGCCTTTACCGATTCCCTCAATTTTAGACGAAGAGCTCCGCAACAACAGGCCTATTTATGTCCTATAAAAAGGAATGGAATCCACTTTTCCCCTCAGACTGTCCAGACAAACACTCGGAAAGGCATTGGTATTTTAGGGAATAAAGCAAGGGTATTAAATATAGGTAAACCCCTTTTAATCAATTAAATACCCCTTTTTTTAGTTTACTCTACATTTTTATTGAGTGTATGCTAAATCAATTTTCCCCAGCAAAATTGAGTTTTCCACAATCGATTTAGTGTACCTAAATTTAATTTTTAGGTAACTCTAATTAAATTTTTATATTTGTCTCATAAATCACCTACCCCATGGAGTTGACCACTGCCGAAGAGAACTACCTAAAAGCCATTTACCACCTCTCTGAGGGAGGAAAAAAAAGCGTATCCACCAACGACATTGCTGCCGAAATCAAAACCAAGCCGGCTTCGGTCAGCGACATGCTTCGCAAGCTGGGCGAAAAAGAAGTCATCCTCTACCGCAAATATTACGGGCTACAGATCACTCCCCTCGGCATGCAACTCGCCCTACAAACCATTCGCAAGCACCGCCTCTGGGAAGTATTTCTCGTGGACAAATTACACTTCGCTTGGGACGAGGTGCACGAGGTGGCCGAGCAACTGGAGCATATCCAATCTACCCTGCTCATCGAGCGCTTGGACGCCTACCTCAACTACCCAAAGTTTGATCCCCACGGTGATCCCATCCCGGATGCTTTTGGAGACGTACGCTCCCGACCGCGCATGGCGCTTCAAGAAATGGCCATCGACCAAGCGGGTCAAATCGTCGCCGTCAAGGACAGTTCCCCTGCCTTCTTGCGCTACCTCGACAAGGTCGGCGCCTACATCGGTGCCCGCATCAAGGTGCTTGACAAGGTCGAGTTTGACGGTTCGGTCGAAATCCTTGTCGATCAAAAAAAGAACATCTTCATGTCCAAGGACGTAGCCAATAACATTCTCGTCCAAACCTCATGAGAACCTATCTATCGCTTCTGCTCCTATTTTTTGCATTTACCTGTTTGGGCTGTCGCTCCAATACGGAAGCCCAACGCAGCAAGCCGCTGATCGTTGCCACCACAAGCATCTTGGCAGATGGGATACAGCAGCTCGTCGGCGACCAGGCAGAGGTGGTCTCCCTCATGCCACCGGGCGTAGATCCCCACCTGTACAAGGCATCCGTGCGCGACTTGGACTTGCTCACCCAAGCCGACTTGGTGGTGTACCACGGGCTCTACCTGGAAGGCAAAATGACCGAGATCTTTGAAAAGCTGGCTTTGAGTCAGCCTCTCATCGATGTCTCCCAAGGTATCCCACAGGAAAAATTGATTCGCTCCGGACCCGAAGCACACAGTGTCGACCCCCACGTATGGTTTGACATCTCCCTCTGGTCGGCAGCCTTGGCCTATGCCAGCCAGGAACTGCAAGTCTGGCAACCGACTTGGAAGCCTGCCATAAAGCAAAATACCGCCACTTACCTGCAGCAACTGACCGCATTGGATCAGCGCACGAAGACCCAAGTAGCTGAACTCGTTCGAAACAAGCAGGTGCTGGTCACGGCCCACGATGCCTTTGCCTATTTCGGCAAGGCCTATGGAATGCCTGTCTACTCGCTCCAAGGACTCTCGACACTCAGTGAACCCGGCTTGCGGGACCTGACCCAACTGATCCAAGTCATCCAAACCTACCGCGTCAAAGCCATCTTTGCGGAGCAAACCATCTCTCCCAAAGCACTACAGGCAGTGGCCAGAGGTGCTGCTGAAAAAAACCAACAGGTCAAACTCGCCGGCCCCCTTTACACGGATAGCCTCGATGCAGCAAATACCCCTGCCGGTACCTACCTCGGCATGTTTGAAGCCAATCTCAACCTGATCTATACCCAACTGCTACCATGATCACGCAAGTCTCCCAACCCGTCCTAGAAGTCCATGACCTGACCGTCAGCTACGAGCAGCACCCTGTCTTATGGAATGTAGACTTGAGTTTGCCTGCAGGCAAGCTGATTGGCATCCTTGGCCCCAACGGAGCAGGCAAGTCCACACTGATCAAGTCCATCATGGGACTGATCACCCCTACCTCAGGTTATATTAAGATTTTTGACAAGGCCCTTCCTGAGGTGCGCAGCCGCATCAGCTACGTACCCCAGCGGGAGTCGGTGGACTGGAACTTTCCAGCTTCCGTCCTAGATGTGGTCGTGATGGGCACCTATGGCAAGCTGGGCCTTTTCCGCAGGCCGGGTAAAAAAGAAATCCAAGTTGCCCAAGATGCCCTCGAGCAGGTGGGCATGACCTCCTTTGCGGGCAGACAGATCGCCGAGCTCTCCGGTGGGCAGCAGCAGCGGGTATTTATCGCCCGAGCCCTTGCCCAGCAGGCAGACTTGTATTTGATGGACGAACCCTTTGCTGGGGTGGACATGGCCACAGAAACAGCCATTTTTCAACTCTTACAGGACATGACAGCCGCCGGCAAGACCGTGCTCGTCGTGCATCACGACATCCACTCTGCGATGAACTTCTTTGACTGGGTAATCATGCTCAACCTGCACCTGGTGGCTTCTGGTCCCAAGGAGCAGGTGATGACCGAGGAGCTGCTTCGAAAAACCTACGGGGGCAAGCTCAACCTGCTCACCCAGGTGACCGACCTGATTCGCAAGCAAGACTTCAACCCGCTAAAGCGCTGATATGGAAGATTTTCTATACTTCTTCACCTTTCAAGATCCCTCCATCACCTGGGTGGTTCTTGGCATCACCCTCCTGGGGATCGGTTCCGCCTACGTGGGTACTTTTTCCTTTTTGGACAAGAAAGCACTGCTCGGCGATGCCATCTCCCATGCAGTACTGCCCGGCATTTGCCTGGGATTTGCGCTAGCAGGAGAAAAAGACCCACGCTACATCGTCACCGGTGCCTTCCTCTCCGGTGCGCTGGCTACTTTCTTGAGTTCCTGGCTGAAGAAAAACACCAAACTTAGCGAAGACAGCATCATTGCAAGTATCCTGTCCATCTTCTTTGGCATCGGCATTGTTATTTTGACCGTGCTTCAAAAATCTGGTAATCCAGAGATCGCGGGGCTTAACTCCTTTATTTTCGGCAACGCCATCGGCATTGCAGAAGCAGATCTCTTGGTCTACGGAGGCTTGTCTTTGACTATTATTCTCGTGCTCAGCCTGTTTTTAAAGGAGTTTCGTCTGATGGTCTTTGATCCCAACTTTGGGCAGGCGATCGGCTTTCCCATCCAAGGGATCCGCTTTGTCTTCAACGTGCTCATGATCCTGGCCGTGGTGATCGGTATACAGGCCATCGGTGTGGTGCTGATGGCGGCGCTGCTAATCACCCCGGCAGCTGCAGCACGGTTCTGGACCAACCGCCTGTCCACCTTACTGCTCCTTGCCGGCCTATTTTCCGTCATCTCAGGAATTATGGGTACTTACATTTCCTTTGTCCTTCCCAAGATGCCCACCGGACCTTGGGTGGTGGTATTCCTTTCTTTGATTGCCTTACTTTCCTTTCTTGTGGCTCCCAAAAGCGGACTTTTACCTCGAATGCTCTCACGCAGGCGTTATGTAAGGCAAATGCACCGCGACCACCTGATGAAGGCCCTCTACAAGGCCAAAGAAGCAGAACAAGCCTACCTTAGTCTGGAAGAAATCCATGCGCTCTACCCTTTTCACCGAAACGATATCCAACAATCCTTGACCCTGCTGCTCCGTCAGGGTTTTGTAGTTCAAAACACCGCGGGTGTCTGCTTGACTGCCAAAGGTGTATCGGATGCAATGCGTATCGTCCGTCTGCACCGCCTTTGGGAACTTTACCTCAACGAGTTTCTCCACATCGCGCCCGACCACGTGCACGAGTCCGCCGAGCAGATGGAGCACCTACTTACCCCTGAGTTGGAAGCCCTACTCGAGCAGCGCCTCAACTACCCTGCCCTTGATCCTCACCAAGTAACTATCCCTCGCGAAGCCCATGACCGTTGATACCAATGCCCTGCTGATCATCCTCACCGGAGCCCTGATTTCCATTTCCTGTGGCTTTTTGGGCGTATTTCTCCTGCTGCGCAAAATGTCCATGACCGGCGATGCCATCTCCCATGCCGTACTTCCGGGCATTGTCATTGGCTATTTTGTGTCCGGCAGCCAACGCAGCTTGGAAGTCATCATCGGTGCCGGCCTACTGGGTATCCTGTCCACGCTGATGATCGATGCGCTTCGCAAAAAGGCCAAAGTGCAGCTGGACGCTTCCATTGGCATCACCTTCACGCTGCTTTTTGCCATCGGCATTATCCTAATCAACCTCTTTGCCTACAAGGTCGACCTGGACCAAGAGTGCGTCTTATACGGAGAGATTGCCTACCTGCCCATCGACCTGTGGATCACCAAGAGCGGGCTGAATCTGGGGCCGCGGATCACTTGGTTGGCAGGCCTCAATTTCTTTCTGGTGACTGGATTTATTTACCTCTTATTTAAGGAGTTGTCCCTAACCAGCTTCGATGAAAACTTTAGTTCTGCGATCGGCATTCCTGCCAAAGGAGTAAACCTGGCCTTGATGAGCATGGTGTCCTACACCACAGTGAGCAGCTTTGAATCCGTAGGGGCCATCCTAGTGGTTGCCTTGCTGGTCGTGCCGCCATCCACCGCCTACCTCTGGACCAAGAGCCTGATCCCGCTACTTCGACTCACTGCAGCCCTAGGAATTTTAATTGCCATTCTTGGGTATTATCTTGCCTTCTGGATAGACAGTTCCATCGCGGGAATGATGGTGGCCGTAGCAGGAGCCTTCTTCTTTGGCAGTGCCTTGATCAAGGGAAAGTGGTCCCAAAAACTGCTGCGTGGAACATCCCCTAGCCCAAACACGTTAGTATCCTGAAACACGAAATCCATGAAAGCCATAAAGCCATTTTTTTTCTTTTTTAGCCTCAGCCTCATCCTCACACTAATTATGAGTGGGACTGCCCAGGCACAGGAGCAAATCCAGTGGATAAAATTTGAGGAGGCCATCGCTGCCAATGCCAAAAGTCCCAAAATGATCCTTGTCGATGTCTATACCGACTGGTGTGGCTGGTGCAAGAAGATGGACAAGGACACATTCACCGACCCCCGAGTGATTGCGCATTTTCAGAAGAATTTTTACGCGGTCAAGCTCAATGCCGAAGACACGAAGCGTCGTTTCCCGTTCATGGGAAAAACCTTCACCGAAGCAGAGATGGCCGCTTCCATGCGCGTCAACTCCTACCCCAACTTTGTAGTGATCGAACCAGGATTGCAAAACATCGCCCAGCTTCCAGGCTACCGCGAGCCCGAAGCCTTCTTGGCAGGGATCACGGAACTGATCGAAAAAGCATTTAAAAAGACCCCATGAGTTTTTCCCTCGCAGAGCGCGACGACACCATCATTGCATTAGCTACCCCACAGGGCGTTGGCGCCATTGCCGTGATCCGTATTTCAGGCAAAGATGCCATTCGTTTGTGCAACGACGTTTTTTTCGGAAAAAACCTGGAGGAGCAGCTCTCCCATACCATCCACTTGGGCACGATTCGCGATGGAGAGAAGATCATCGACGAGGTGCTGGTTTCCCTTTTCAAAGCACCCACCTCCTTCACTAAAGAAAATGTAGTCGAGATCTCCACCCACGGTTCCTTCTACATCGTCAACCAAGTCCTGAAGCTCTTTGTGCGAAAAGGGGTGCGTTTGGCGCGTCCGGGGGAGTTTACGCAGCGCGCCTTCTTGAATGGGCAGTTTGACCTCGCCCAAGCCGAGGCCGTGGCCGACCTGATTCACTCCGACTCAGAGAGTAGCCACCAGGCCGCACTCCACCAGATGCGTGGAGGCTTTAGTTCAGAGATTCAAGAGTTGCGCTCCCAACTGATCCATTTTGCATCCATGATCGAGCTGGAGCTGGACTTTTCAGAAGAAGACGTGGAGTTTGCCAACCGGGAGGCACTGCGGAACCTGGTGGAACGTATCCTGCGCTTGGTTGAAGAACTCATCCTCAGCTTTGACCTGGGCAACGTGATCAAGAACGGGGTTCCCACCGTGATTGCTGGCAAGCCCAATGCGGGCAAGTCCACCCTACTCAATGCATTGCTGAAGGAAGAGAAAGCCATCGTCTCCGAGATTGCTGGCACCACGCGAGATTATATTGAAGACGAACTCAGCCTCGGAGGCGTGATTTTCCGCTTTATCGATACCGCAGGGCTTCGCGAAACGACCGATACCATCGAGGCGATTGGCGTGAGCCGCACACAGGAAAAGATGCGGACCGCCTCGCTTATTTTGTATTTGTTTGACCTGAGCAATTCCGACTTGGAGGAGATCAACGGAGACATCGCCCAACTGGAGACGCTGGGAGTTCCCTTCCTGAAGGTGGGCAATAAGCTGGATGCTGCTGATGAACAGCTCGTTCGTGACCTGCGGAAAGCCCACCCCGATATGCTTTTTATCTCGGCGGGAAAGAAAGAAAACTTGGAGGGCTTGACTGCTCGGATCCTAGAGCTGGTGAACTTAGACAAGTTCCGCACCGGCAATACCATCATCACCAACGTGCGCCACTACGATAGCCTGACCAAGACGCGAGAGTCCTTGCTGGAAGTTCTTACGGGACTCGATCAACTAGTCACCCACGACTTTTTGGCGATGGATATCCGCCGTGCGCTGCACTACCTGGGTGAAATCACCGGCGAAGTCACCACCGACGACCTGCTGGCGACTATTTTCAGTAAGTTTTGTATCGGGAAGTAAGTACCACAAACAAAGCAATACAAAAACATATATAAAACCTCAATAAAGCCTCAATATGGGGCTTTTTTTATTTAAATCCATTACTGGTATTTATTGGTTGATGGTTGTTTTTTTATAGAATATTTCTACCTTACATGTACCTTGACTATGGGTCGAAAGGAAAATTTGTACCTCAACCCATTATTTAGGCTTTAAAATTGACACTTTTAAACACTTTAATACAGAACAAGACAAAATGAGTTCAAATATTCAGGTACAATGAATTTGCCAGTATTGCGGTAAGGAGTTCACAGCCCGAACAACCACCACGCTTTACTGTTCACACCGTTGCAATAGTGTCTCAGAAGGAGGTTATAGATTTATAAAAATGTCAGTGGAGACCAGAACCCACTTTAAAAAACGGGGCGTATCTGCTTAGCCTTATGAGTAGGTAAATAATTAAATACGAAAAAAATGAAAAACTTATTTAAATTAACTTTTAGCTGTCTAATGATAGTTTTAACAAATTCATTGAGCGCTCAAACTAGGACTAATGAATCAGAAATAGATTCTAGGTGTGGTGTAGCGATGCAGGGAATTGTTGTAGATGATTCTTCTGAATCATCCCTCAAAAGAATGTATTTAAACACAGAAGCGGCCAAAACTATAAATGGTGAAATTTACGAAACAGAGTCTATTATTATTAAAGCAACGCAAAAAAAATATGATAAAGCTAGGTTAATAATAACTCAAGAAGGCACATGGTTGAAAGGGATTATTTTTGAAACAAAAGAAATGGCAATTAATAATACTTTTTATACGAGTGCCTGCGCAATGGATGAATTCAAAACTGGTTCTGTTTACCTCTCAGATGCGAAAAGAATGGAAAGAATTATTCTTATTGAAGCTGAATTTTTAGGAGTCGCTACAATGGTATATGATGTTCTTGATTTTAAAGAGCTAGATGACAACTATGACTGGACGATTGTGTGGAATAAATAATTTTAAACAAATTTATTAATCAATTTAATAGATTAAAGAAACCATGCAGAAATGCATGGTTTCTTTGGGATATATTTTATTGCTTTTAAAAAATTATTTATCAATTTAACTATTTTAAAAACAAAAAAATATGAAAAAGTTATTTGAAAAAATGAGTCGCAATTATATTAGTAACAATACTAACAAGCGCAATTTTATTAGTAACATTATTAACAAGCTGTGTGACTACATTAGAAACGCCAAAAAGTAACACAGACTATAAAAATATCATAGGTAAGCCCATCAAAAATGGTAATATAGAAGTTGCGCAGTATGATTTCCCTAAATAAATGAATTGGGAAGATGCTAAAATATTTTGTGTCAATTTAGGGAAAGGTCGGAGATTATCAAGTCAGGATGAATTGAATATTTTATATCAAAATAAAGATTAAATAGAAGTTTTTGCTAATTACGCCTATTGGAGTTCTACGTAGGGCGATAAGTACGTTGCGTGGGAACAGGGTTTCGACGTTGGTGACCAGTACGGCAACGATAAGGGCCCCACAGCCTATGTTCGTGCTGTTCGGTCTTTTTAACTATCACCCAATTTTATAAATTATTTAATAAAAAAATAATATTTATTTAACATGGCCAAGGGATTATAATATGACCTTACAATTATTAATTTAATAAATCCAAAAACAAAAAAAATATGAAAAAGTTATTAATTATTCCAATGTTATTTGTCTGTTTTGTGAGTATGGGACAAGACTCTCCTAGTGCTTCAAAATTTTATGATTTGAAGAACGACTTTTCCCGTGATGTACTATTGAGAATTGCTCATGTTGATTTTGATGATAAAATGACGTGGGATGATGCTGTAAATGCTTGTTCTAATCTAGGTATAGGTTGGAGATTACCCACTAAAGAGGAATTACAATTGCTATATGATAATAGGGATTATATTTTCAGAAATCGTGATGATAGTAATGGTTATTGGGGATCTGATGAGGATGAGGAAGGTGACCAAGCTTGGTCTTTGAGTACTTATGGAGGGAGCAAAGGGTATTATTATCCAAAGAGTGGAACTGCGAGGGTTCGAGCTGTAACAACCCTTGGTATTGAGAATCCATTACCGGGGGTAATAGGTTTACCTATGAGAGTAGGTAATCTTGAAGTTGCACAACATGACTTTCCTACAACTATGAATTGGGATGCTGCTTTAGCTACATCTCCTGCCTTAGGTCCAGGTTGGAGACTACCAACTCAAGATGAATTGAATCTTTTATATCAAAACCAATATAAAATTGGCGGTTTTTCTGAAAACTACTATTGGAGTTCTACGGTGGCCGTTATCAACACGTGGGCCCAGAATTTCAAGTATGGTTCCCAGGACGAAAACGATAGGAGCGACACGCTCTATGTTCGTGCAGTTCGGTCTTTCTAGACCTGAGCCTGTCGAAGGTTTAACTAACTTGAACGCAATTAATTTAATAAATCCAAAAACAAAAAAAAATATGAAAAAGTTATTATTTATTCCAATGTTATTGGTCTGTTTTATGAGTATGGGACAAGGCTTCTTGATTAGTGTGGAAGATGACTATCCTCCTAGTGCTTCAAGAATTTTTGATTGGAAGAACGGCCGTGAGACAATATTGAGAATTGCTGATGTTGATTTTGGTGATAAAATGACGTGGGATGATGCTGTAAATGCTTGTGCTAGTCTAGGTCCAGGTTGGAGATTACCAACTAAAGCGGAATTACAATTGCTATATGATAATAGGGATCTTATTTTCAGAAATCGTGATGATAGTAATGGTTATTGGGGAGTTGATGAGGAAGGTGACCAAGCTTGGTCTTTTAGTACTTGGGGAGGGAGCAAAGGGTATTATTATCCAAAGAGTGGAACTGCGAGGGTTCGAGCTGTAACAACCCTTGGTATTGAGAATCCATTACCGGGGGTAATTGGTTTTTCTATTGGACAAACCTATTCAGAATCAATAATAGGCCAACCAATTAGCTTTGGAGATTTTGAAATTGCCCAATTTGATTTTCCACATTGTTTATATTATGAAAATACTGCAGATGCACTTGCAAGTCTTGGTCCTGGATGGCGCATACCAACGTATGATGAATTGTATTTCTTAAATCAATTCAAGGATGGTGACGGTTTCGGTTTGGTAATGGGGAATTTTAACCATGGTGATAAAAATGATTCTTATTTTTATTATTTTTATGACATTCTGAGCTTACCCCGAGAGATTAGCAGTTTATATTCAAATGCGTATAAAAATAAAATGGGATGGGGTCTCGAGGCTCTCCCGAGTAATTGGAATTGCGGTTACTTGCGCGCTGTTCGGGATATTTAACTATTTAACAATTTTATAAATTATTAATTATTTTCTGATAAAATGAGATTACGAAATTTCCAAAAGGCATTGTTCATATTATTGATTATAGGATCTAATATGAGTTATGGGCAAAGTGATTCTAGCACTATAATTAAATCTAAGATTGTCAGTCCTTGGACTCATTCTGGCAATTTGTCTTTTGGGGGGACTAATTTTAATTTTAATGGAAATAGTTTACAAAAATTTAGTATTAATTTTTCTGAAAGTATAAAATATCAAATAAACTATAATAAAAATAAGGTAAAACAAGTGCATTTGTTTCAACAAAATTTCAGCTTATCAAAGCATGGTAAAGACGATTTCCACAAACCAAATGATAACCTTTTTTATCAATATAGACTTGAAATAGATCTTAATAAAAAAAATACCAACTATGGTTTCTTAGTAAATCTTCGTACACAATCTGCTCGAGGCACATCGAGTGGAAGTATCAAAGATTCATCTATCATTTCCAACTTCTTTTCTCCAGCTACGATTACTGCAGGTATAACATATGGATATAAAAACAATAAGGGTATACATATCACATACTCCCCCTTATCAAATAAACATACGCTAGTTCCTAATATCAAAGTAAATCCTACCCATTATGGATTAGATAAAGGGAAAAGAGCTAAACATGAGGTAGGAACTTTTTTAGCATTGGGAGTTGATAAACAACAAATTTTAAAGAATGTCACCCTTTCAACTGATGTTTTATTTTTCACAAATTATCTTAAAGATTTTGGTAAAATAGATGTGGCCTCTTCTAGTACATTACAGATAAATCTTACTAAATGGCTCATTATAAATCATACAATGATATTGAATCACGATAACGATCATAATGCACCAATTGCGCGAGATATTATTACAAATACTGGCACTTCGATAGTAAATACAGGATCTAAAATCCAAATTTCAAATGTTATTTATTTAGCTGTAAATATTAATTTTGATTTAATAAAAAAGAAGAAATAAATTTAAAATGTTTCATAAAATTGTAATTTTAAAAAAATAAAAAACCTATGAAAAAGTTATTAATTATTCCAATGTTATTTGTCTGTTTTATGAGTTATGGACAAACTTTAGATTCAGCTTCAATAATAGGTCTACCAATGAGAATAGGTGATCTTTTAGTTGCACAGAATGATTTCCCAAAAATGATGAAATGGGATGATGCTACAGCTGCCTGTGCTGCCTTAGGTGATGGTTGGAGATTACCAAGTAAAGATGAATTGAATATATTATATCAAAACAAGAATGAAATTAGCGGTTTTGCTGATGCCAACTATTGGAGTTCTACGGAGCTCGATAACAACGGTGCGTGGAGCGGTGCGTGGAGACAGAGTATCGAGAATGGTTTCCAGGGCGCCAGCCCTAAGGACTTCCCAGAATATGTTCGCGCAGTTCGGGCTTTTTAACTATTACCCAATTTAGCGGGAATTACTGATTACAGGTAGAAGTAATTTAAAAGGCTAGGCTATTTCTTACTAAAAATAGAGGGGTAGGAATGGAGACAATAGATACTAAGAGAAGATTCATTGAACTAAGAGCCAAAGGCTACTCATTCGATTTTTGTGATGGAAAATAGAATACCAAATAGTAAAAAATAATTTTTCCGAAAAAAACTAGCAGATTTTTTTACATAAAAAGCCTAACTCCATCAAGTATAAAAAAGAGGGTAATTGCTACAATTAGAAAGATAAAGCCTACCAATAAACACCCAAAGCCTGCCTGAAATGTATCGATGACATCGGCATCTTTTTTTTTGAAGAATAAACCAATAAATAAACCCAATAGAAATACCCCAATTTTAAATTTACCCATTTCTAAAAAAGGATTAAATCTTAATTATTCAATCAATTAAATGAAAAAACCTATACTAAGACTAACAAGTAGAATAGATTTTTATGATTATCCGCAATCATGCCAATAGCTCAGCTCTTCTATTTAAAACTGCGGATAATCGTTGACAGCTGACTGTCCACAGTCCACAACTCACTTAATTGAACCTCAAACCTTTTTTTCTCTAGTTAGTGGTAAAAAAGTGGGTATTCAGACAGATTTTATATTCCCTGATTTATTTTCAAATTAATTTTATCCAAGTACGTATAAACTATCACGAATTTGTAGCCTGATTATAAGCATCAGCCAATCCATTTTGCACGGATTCTTGTTTTAGGATTACTTGGAATAAAGCTGAGCCTGAAGGTGGTTTGGATTTAAATTCATTTGCAATCATCTCAATTACTAAGTTTTTTAGAATTTTTACCTCTGGTGTAGATTCATAGGTAGTCAACATTTTGAAAAAGATCTCAATTTTTGAATTTCCAATATCCGTTATTTGCCTTTCTATTTCGGGAGTCATTTTTTTCTTTCTTATTTGGGCTAACGCTACGGATTGTAACATAGGAAGACCAGACTCCCAATAGTCTTTCAAGAAATCTAACGCATACTCATCACCATTTGAACATAAAGCAAACACTTTCTCAGCATTTTCTTTTCTTGCTACACCGCGGGTGCCTTTAAAAAATTTATATACCCCCTTAACCATGTGATAAAGACCAATGGTAGTTTGAACAAGTTTTGAAGCCAATTTAATTGGTTCTGTAAATATGGCTGCAGTTGATCCTGATGCTATTGTGATAATTCTTGTGACTGCTTGGAGACCTTCAAGAATACCTTGTGCCATAGACTCATAATAACTTCGAGTTACTTTGGCTAATGCGTATTCAGCCATTTCTGTAAGTTCATGAGGGAATGCATAGGCAATTCCCGCCATTGAAACTCGTTGCTTTAACACTTCAATTTTGCTTTTTTCCCTCCAAGCAAATGCAATACTAGCTAATGAATTCAAAATGTTTGTAACCCCAAAAATATCAAGAGCTTCTAAAGTTCCGAAATATTTAGAAACAATATTGATTTGTTTAATATCAAACTTTCCTGTTACTGCTGAACCTAGATCTGCTAATGTACTTTGGGCCACGCTAGCAGATTTTTTGACTGCTCCTTCGTCCATCATCTTTACCTGCTCAGCAATTTCAGTTCCTTCATTATAAGCTCCAATCCCACTGGATACTGCTTGAATCATTGATTTATCAAAAGTACTTACAGAATAGGCATATTCCCCTTTTTCATTTTTTATAGTTTTACTTCTTGAAACTTGTGTTGCGGCATAATTTCTAATAAAATCTTTTGCCTTACCCAAAAGTCTTCCGGCTTCCTTACCTTTTTCAACATAAATTGATTCATCCTTTGGTAAATCCCTTATTTCAATCGGCACATCGAAAATTTCAATCTTTTCATCACCTTGTTGTGCCGATTCTAATGTATCATGAATCTCAATTTTTTCATCTATTTGTTGGGCCCAGTATGGTATCTCATGAATCTCAGTTTTTTCTTCAGGTTGTTTACCGTTATAAAATGAATTCAATAGATCTGGAGCCTGAAGATCAGTTTTTTCCTTAGGTTGTTTATCCTTATAGAATGAGCTCAATAGATCTGGGGCCTGTAGGTCAGATTTTTCATTTTTAGAACCATCACCAGCAAGCTGAACCAAATTAGGTTGAACAAACCTTCCTTGCAAAACCTCTTGCCCTTTCTGTTGAACTACTCCTACTTTACTTTCTTTTTCTGTTTTTTTTCCAACTGAATTTGCTTTTTGCCCCAAAACATCCGCTTCTTTTTCTAAGCCGCTGTCGTCATTGATGTTGACTTTACCTTTCAGCTGCACGGTAGGCTTTACACGACCTTCTTTTTGCTGGACTACATGGCCTAGCTCATGCGGGAGGTGCTTTTCTTGACCTGGTCCCAAGTGGATATCCGTACCTTGAGCATAGGCATGTGCTTGGAGTTGAGCGGGCTTATCGGAGTTGCGGTGAACCTTTACATCGCTCAAAGACATGCCTGAAATAGATTCCATGCCTGACTTTAAGCCATCAGGTAAGCCTGTTTTATTTTCTTCCCGCTGGACAACAGGCGGTTGTGTAGCTGAAAATTGGGGATAACTCTTTGCTTGCAGTTGAGCTACTCGAGCGGAACTAGTGAATTGGGCAGATTTGGATTGAAGTTGTGTGATTCGACTTCCCTTTCCTTGGTCGTCTGCTGCGGCTTGTAGTTGAATAAGTTGAAAAGTACTGGCTCTGGAATCAACATACTCCATCTCCCCAAGGCTACTTGCTTCCTTAGCTTCTTGAACCGGAGCGGCTGTTTTATTTTTCTGTTCTACTGGAGCCTTAAATTCGCCCATCTTGAAAGCATTCGACTTTTATGACTACCAAAGAATTTTTGTTAATTGCCTAAAAGTTAATCTTTTATATTTTTTAATAAAATAAATTTTATATAAAACTATCTAAAAAAAATAATTTATTGGGACTTTACTTCAAAAACTTAATTTACCGGTTAATGAAATGGGATATGGTTCACTTCCAATGAAATACAATACCTACAAAGGCAACTTAATCTGAAAGTTCCGAGATCGCCAGTTGAGCCAATGCGAAATAGGGATCTGTATTGGATAACCCACTGCAAGAGGCTTCAAGTGCAGGAACTGTCCAATACGCCTTGAGTTCTCTGAGTGCTTCCACTGCCCTGGGATCCCTAACTTCAATATGCAATTGCAAGCAAAGAAAAGTCTCTGCCCATACCCTATTGTGACCCTTTGTCCTTTTGATCAATGTGGTATCAAATGGTTCTTCTTTATTGAAAAAAGAATCTCTGACTATTTCTACAAAATTTTCTGGGCCATCCTGAATGTATTTTAAATTCAATTGATCTGGCCTAGTTCCTTTGTTCAAGAACGTAAATACTTGTTTTGCCTCACTGGAACCTTTTTCCCAAAGAGGACCTAAGTCAGCTAATAACAAGGAATTTAATACCATTAAAGGAGATTGAAGAAGCGTTAGCCCCTCTTTGTTTTTAGTTAGCGAAAGCAGGTCAAATCGCTCGATCAGAGACTCAAATGCCAATGTTCTGACATAGGGGTTTTTATCTTCCAAAGCAGCCAATATTGCCGTTTCAACTTTTTCTCCAGAAGTTTTTGACAGATCCATCACTGAGGCAAATCGTGACAGCATAGTGCCCTCTTTAATGCTGCTGAGTAATCCATCGGTAGATCCGACTAACTTAAGTAACGCACGATTAGCAGATAATCTTACCCACTCGTCTGGGCTTAGTGATTGTGCCCTAATTACTTCTAAGAATCGCTTGTCACCAAGGTCGCCTAAGGTCATTATTGCGCAAGTATTCCCAAGTTTAGCTGCATTTATTAGTGCATTTGTAGCAACATTTTTCTCATCAAAAGTTAATTCATCCCAAAAAGAGATATCAAACCTTTCTTCAAAAGGTAAAGTCTCTTCAATTGCAACTAATAAGTTATTTAAAAGCTTCTGGCTCATTTTAAATTTTAAAATTAATCAAGGCTTTTCACGATTTTTTATCTGGTAATTGTTCGAACTTTTCTTTACCAATTCTCAAGGACTCATCCCAATTATTTCCAGAATACCAAGTACCTGGTAATCCCATACTGCCTTCTGCAACTGTATAATCTACTTTTCGCGGATTTTCCTTTTGTTGAGCTGCAACAGCATGATAAACCATGACTTTTTCTAGAGAAGCCTGAGGTATTACAAGTCCCTTTTTAATGGCCACCTGTTCGATTTTGGCGAATATAGTTTCCTTATTCGTTCCTCCACCTGCACAAACATGAGCCTTTTTATCTTGCTTTTTTAACTGAAGGCCTACAGCTTCTCCATAAGCTTGGGATAAAGCTCCCCAAAGCTGTACATCCCAACCATTAGCATGTGCATTCAAAGAGGGTACACCGTCAAATAAGGCACCAATTCCAGAAGTATCTAAAGTTAGGTCAGTCATTTTTTCTGCAAATTCTTTACCCTCAGGTTTTGAATAAAACCCATAAGTTTTTGCTTTATCAAATTGTGACTGGCTTATACTCTGAAGTGTTTTCATTACAGAATCAAATTCTACCAATGAATCTTTAAATCCTTTTGACCCCATATCCACAATACCATCAAATACATCGGAGTAGGTGTCGTTTCCAACTGTTCTATTAAAACTTGAGTTTGTTTTTTCAATATTTGAACAAATTTTTCCCCAGATTTCGGATTGAAGAGAAGCAATATCGATACTTGGATTAGGATATTCTAAAAACAGTTGACTGATTCGTTTTTTAAAATTATCATACATTGGATGATCTTCAGGCTTTCGAACACTATCTGATTTTATCCTACTCATTGCATCCTGTTTATTCACTGGATTATCATCACGAGCAGTTGTTTGAGCATTTGAAGTTTTAAGTGTATCAACTTTCTGTATCACCTTCTGAGTTGAATCATTTTTTCTAGTTTGAACAGTTTGATTTGTTGCAGAACTAGAATTTAATGAAGCAAAATTCAATGCTTTAGCTCCCATTGAATCCGCTTCTTTTTCTAAGCCGCTGTCGTCATTGATGTTGACTTTACCTTTCAGCTGCACGGTAGGCTTGACACGGCCTTCTTTTTGCTGGACTACATGGCCTAGCTCATGCGGGAGGTGCTTTTCTTGACCTGGTCCCAAGTGGATATCCGTTCCTTGAGCATAGGCATGTGCTTGCAGTTGAGCGGGCTTGTCAGAGTTACGGTGAACCTTTACATCGCTCAAAGACATGCCTGAAATGGATTCCATGCCTGATTTTAAGCCATCAGGTAAGCCTGTTTTATTTTCTTCTCGTTGTACAACGGAGGGTTGAGTAGTGGAAACTTTGGTATAACTCTTTGCTTGCAGTTGAGCTACCCTAGAGAAACCGGTAAATTGGGTAGATTTGGATTGAAGTTGTGTGATTCGACTTCCCTTTCCTTGATCGTCTGCTGCGGCTTGTAGTTGAATAAGTTGAAAAGTACTGGCTCTGGAATCTACATACTCCATCTCCCCAAGGCTACTTGCTTCCTTAGCTTCTTGAACCGGAGCGGCTGTTTTATTTTTCTGTTCTACTGGAGCCTTAAATTCGCCCATCTTGAAAGCATTCGTCTTAAATGACTACCAAAGAATTTTTGTTAATCGCTTAAAAGTTAATCTTTTATTTTTTTTTAAAATTACGTTTTTGATATAACTATCTAAAAAAATATATTTCATCGTTAAACACCCTATTCGATATATTAATAACCATATAGGCACAATACAAAAATCTAGTTGCTTATGAGTTTATAAAAATCTAATTCACCTCGCTGAGCCCTATAGCTTGGCGTCTTTGCTACCTGTCCCGCAGAATTGCTGGTCCGCCGCGGCGGATTTTATATTTTTTCTTCGCGCAAAGACCCACCGCGGCGGACTGGCTTTGCGTCTTGGCGGCTTTGCGCGCCTTATTCTTTTTTTATCGCGCTAAGCCGCAAAGAAATTGCTTAAGCCTCTGGACTTCTTGCCAGCCGGAGGCCTTTGCGCCTTCCCTACTTTGCAGCCTGCCCCGTAGCATTGCGGGAGCCTGTCCCGCAGAACTGCGGGAAGACATTTTTTTCTTTTTTACTCTCGCAAAGACGCAGAGACGCAAAGAAATTGTGGTGCGCTCGGTTAGACTGCCGGAGGCCTTTGCGCCTTTGCGGCTTTGCGCGCATTATTAATTTTTTCTTTTTTCTTCTCGCAGAGACCTACCTGCGGTAGGCCTACCGTAGGTAGGCAGGCCAAAGAGAAGCAGGTCTCTTGTAACTATTTCGCATTTACCATATCCCCACTCAACACCGTTGAAAACTTAACCTTCTTCTTTAAAAAATAGCTTTCGAAGTATCGGTAAGAAAGGTGGCTAATGCCTGTAGTCAAAAGTAAAATCGATCCCAAGGTAAATAGATAGGAAATCCAAGGGGACCATGATTCAATGGGAAGCAGTGCAGGCAGGCCCTTCAGCACCAGCACCACCGCAAACAAATGGTACACATACAGGCCGTAGGAGAGTTTACCGAAATAGGAAAACACCGGATTCTCAAGATTTAAAAGCGACTTTCTATTGGTCGCGATATTGATGATCAGCCCACACACGACCAATGAAATCAGCTCATCTTGAATCCATGCCAAGGAACTGTAGTCTATGCGATCCGCCAGCATCAAGAAAAAGAGGATTAGCAGACCTACTTGCACCCATCGATGATACAGTAACTGGATCACGGATTTTTGGTGGAACACCAGGTAAGCCCCTAATCCTCCAATGATCATGGCCGAAAAGCGGGTGCGGATGACGAGCAACTCAAATGAACGATCTATGCTTCCCGCGTAAAATTTGAGTATCAGGTACCCCCCAAGCAGAAGCAGCATGATCCAGGGCAGCATTCGCTTAAACCTCACCACATGAGGCCAAAAGAGGTAAAACTGCTCTTCCACGGCCACAGACCAGAGGATATTCGCAAAGGCTACCGTTGGGAAGTAGACAAAAGCCACATTGGCCGCTAAACCAGCAAATAATAGGAACTGGCGCATGTAATCCCCCATCTCAGCAGTGTAGTTGGGCACCTGAAGGAAGTCGATGTACGGAACCACAAAAAAGCCAAGAATAACAATCCCATAGTATAATGGCCAAATCCGCAAAATCCGACGGATATAAAAGTGCTTGATCTGAATTGGGCCCTCTGTTTGCTCCTCCAGAAGCAGGTAGGTGATCAAAAACCCACTCAACACAAAAAATATGCTGACGCCGAAGGCACCTAGATAGGCAGAGTAGCTATTTTCCCAGAGAGTAGGCATACCCAGGTAACTTTTAAATAGTTCCGTATGGTCGATAATCACAAGCAGCGCTGCGATAAAGCGTAGCCCGTTAAGTCCTGGGAAGTGGATTTTTTTCATCAAACGCAAAAGGGGTGGTAGGCAAAGAAAAGAATCAATAAAATTAAGAAAATAAAAAAACTCCCATTCGACCAGTAAGAGACTTTCATCAAAGAGCGCTAAAAAAACTTGATTTGAATTCAATTCTACCTATTTTCCGAGGTAGATCTCCCCAACCATGAAAAAAACCGCCTTCCTCCTCCTCTCACTCTGCCTCTTTCTTGGAGTTCACCTTCAAACACAAGCCCAATCCTTCGCGGAGTTTGACCGCTACCTATACACCGAAGTCGAAGCAGGGCGCCTGGTGGGCGCACATGGGATGATCTACCAAGACGGCAAACTGGTCTACAACCAAACCTACGGCCTACGAGACCGGGAAGCCAAAGATCCGCTCCGAGGAGACGAACTCTACTTCATCCAATCCATGACCAAACCCATCGTGTCGGTGGCCTTGATGACCCTCTACGATCAGGGGAAGTTCCAACTGGACGATCCTGTGGCCAAGTACTTACCCGAATACGCCCAATTGCAAGTAGTCAACAATCCTTCAGTGGGCTCTTCCGCAGGAACCCATCCCGCCCCCTCACCAATCACCATCCGCCAGATTCTTTCCCATACCTCGGGCATGAGCCACGGCATTTCTGCATTGCCCTACGACAAAGAGATCTGGAACGGGATCATCTTGAATGGAAAACTCAAAACCTTGGAACAACGCACCACAGCGCTAGCGAAAATGCCACTAGCCTTCGATCCAGGCAGCAAGTGGAACTATTCCTTCTCTCCCGATGTGGTGGGAAGACTGGTAGAAGTACTGTCCGGCAAAACACTCGAAGCCTATCTGCAGGAATATATTTTCACCCCACTGGACATGAAAAACAGCGGCTATAACCTCAGCGAAGCACAGCAGAAACGCGTCACCACCGTCTATTCCTTTTCTGGCGATAGTACGTTAAAACGTACCCTGGCCCAGCCTACTCGCGCTGGCAACACGCTATTTGCAGGCATAAATGCCCTCTTTACGTCTACGGCTGACTACCTACGCTTTGGGGAAATGATGGTGAATGAAGGCAGCTGGAATGGCAAGCAAATCCTCAAGCCAGAAACGGTGGCCCTCATGACCCAAGACCAGACCCAAAACGTGAAAAGCCTGAAGACCACCGATACCTACACCCCATCGGCCAATGGGATCGTGATCGATGCGCTAGGAACCTTGAACTTAGAACCCGGCCATGGATTTGGATTAGGCTTTGCGGTGCTGCAAGATGCGAAGAAAGCCAACCGAGAAAAGGCAGCAGAGGGAGAGTATTTCTGGGGCGGCGCCAACTCCACCCACTTTTTTATCAATCCCAAAAAGAAGCTAGTCGCTGTATTTATGACCCAAGTGGGATCTGTGGGCGCCCCAAACCCCTATGGCTTTTACTTTAGCAACGAGATGCGGAAAGCGGTGTACAAGGGCCTAGATAGGTAACCAAAAAAGGGACTATGCGTTTGGATCAAATTGTTGAAATAATTCATTTGGATCATATTTTCCCAATTTTTGATTTTGCTTTTTCAAAAATTCTTCAATTGGAACTTGGTTTTCAATCAGATTTCCTGCAAAAGTTTTTGCATCTGCTAGCGGAATACCTGCTGTAGGCAGGAATTTTAAAAATTTCAAGGCCTTTGACTGTCCAGCTGCTTGGTAGACCTGAGGAAAGAGCTTTCCGAAGGCCGCACTGGTTACTTCCATACCATGTAAAATGGCCTCTGGCCCATCAGTGGCATGACCGGTAACCGCCTTTGCAGTATCAAGCATACCTGGTCCTGCAGCCTCTGTAGGTGTAGCTGCTGGTGCGGCAGCCCCATTTGCTGCATCTGGAGATGCTTTCGGGAATCCAAAAAATCCAGGAGCGCTGGAAACATCCGCCTTTCCTGCAGCACTAATGGCACTAGCCGCATTTCCGATCACACCGAAGCGCCCAAAAGCTCCTCCAGCCGCTGCTAAAGCCATTTTTCCGCCTTTTTCCGCGTGCTTACCATCGGTTTTCTCATCCTTAAAGGCCTTGTAAGTTTCTACCCCAGCATTGGCAACGCCAATACCGGTAAATACCTTGCCTACCATACCACCCGCAGAACTTGCTCCAGCCGAAGCTCTTGGACCCGCAGCAGTAACAGTACCTCTAACTTGCTGTCCTACTTGTCTCATCCCCACCCGACCGATTGCACGTGCACCTGTTGCAAACATTCCTTGAATCACTTCTCCTGAACCTTGCATAGTTGGGGATGTATCCAATGGATAGATGGATTGAACTTGTTCTTCAGACTTTTGATGATAAGGACTTTGATTCGCAGTTTGTTGGAGTGCCGCCAACTGTGTAACTCTGCTGCTTGAATCTGCTAACGCATTTTTATTGACCAAAGCCGAGGACTCAGGCCTAGCATCATTTAATTTCACGGGAGCTGAATTTTCCAGCTCATCTTGCAATCCAGAGGTGGAACGTACTTGGCTTTTGCCTTTTTGTTTGGGAATGTTGGTTGAAAACACTGCTTTTCAATAATGTGAATTTCAAATTACAAATTTATTCAAAAAACCAGTTAGAACTAGGTAGAAAATTTCATTAACTAAATAAAAATGAAATTGGGATTTGGCTTTGGAAAAATCATACAAATTTGATTTCCATTTATTTATAAAAATCGATTGTTGCTTCAAAATTTAGTGAGAAAAAATTAAGTAGTGAACCACAAAATTTTATTCGGTTTAGCCATAGGATGTACTATCTTTAAGCAGCGATTTGGAAGCCTTTGAATCATAAATCAGTTAGAACAATACCTAAACCATTAGCACTCCAAGAATGAACGTACTCGTCATTGACATCGGTGGAACCAACATCAAACTTTTGGCTACAGGACAGCCGGAGCGCATAAAAATTCCTTCCGGCAGTGATTTTTCCCCTGAGCAACTGGTAACACTTGTCAAGGAAGCTACAGCTGCGGCACATTGGCGCTACGAAGCCATTTCCATCGGATTTCCGGGGGTCGTTAAACATGGCCAAATCACGTCCGACCCGGTCAACCTGGGCACAGGTTGGAAGGGCTTTGATTTCGAGAAAGCCTTCGGCTGCCCAGTCAAACTCATCAACGATGCGGCCATGCAGGCACTAGGAAGCTATACCAGTGGAAAACTACTTTTCATGGGTTTTGGTACCGGCCTAGGTACAGCCATGGTGGTCGATCAGCACATCTTTCCGCTTGAAGGAGGACACCTGCCCTTCCGGGACAGCACCTTTGAAACTTACGTCGGCAATGCCTCGCTTACCCAAATCGGAAAAAAACAGTGGAAAGAACTCGTTTACGAGACCATCGAACGCTTTAGAAGCTGCTTCCAACCCGATGAAATTGTGCTCGGCGGTGGCAACTCCAAGTACCTCGAGGAACTCCCCGACCACTGCCGTCTAGGCTCCAATAAAAACGCCTTCACCGGAGGATTCCGACTCTGGGAAAATAACTACACGAGCTAAAACCCCTCCCCTTTTACTCACCTGCTTTGCGCTAAACCTCTCTCTTCCTACCTCCCGCTTTATGGCACAAGTAACTTCAGACGCACTGGTTTTTTATGGGGCAACCGGCGATCTGGCATTCAAAAAAATATTTCCTGCCCTCTTCCACATGATCAAAAGAGGACAGCTCAATGTTCCAATCATTGGGGTGGCTCGCGGAGACTATGACTTGGAAAAACTCCAACTCCGAGCCAAAGAAAGCATTCAGCGCTACGGCACCTTTGAGCAAGCCACCTTCGATACATTTTTAAGCCAACTGGCCTTTGTCGGCGGAGATTATACCGACACAGCTACTTTCCACCGTATTCGAGAGGCATTGGGGCAAGCAAAAAATCCAACCCACTACCTGGCCATTCCACCCGTCTTGTTTCCAAGCATCATCGACCAACTCGAACGCTCGGGTTGTGCCAAAGGGGCACGCGTAATTGTTGAAAAGCCTTTCGGAACGGATTATAACTCAGCCAAAGCCTTAAATAAGCTGCTCCTCTCTAAATTTTCGGAGAGTTCAGTCTTCAGGATCGACCATTACTTGGGTAAACGACCGGTCAACAACCTAGTATTTTTTCGCTTTGTCAACTCCCTATTTGAGCCGGTGTGGAATAAAAAACACATCGAGTCCATTCAGATCACCATGGCGGAAGACTTTGGCATTCAGAACCGAGGAGCGTTTTACGATGCTACAGGCGCCATCCGTGATGTGATCCAAAACCACCTATTTCAGGTGCTCTGCAACCTGACCATGGAGCCCCCACAAAGTTTGACCAGCGAATCCATCCGCGATGAAAAAGTGAGGGTGCTCAAAGCCATCGCACCCCTTCGTGCCCAAGATGTGATCAAAGGGCAGTACAACGGCTACCTCCAGGAAAAAGAAGTGAAAGAGGGCTCCAAAACAGAAACCTTTGCCGCGATGCGGCTCCACATCAATTCCCCCCGTTGGGAAGGAGTGCCCTTTTTCATCCGCGCAGGAAAGTACTTACCCGTCACCTGCACCGAGATCCTCGTTCGCTTCAAACACCACCCTTCGGCCTATTCTTCCATTGCCTCCCAGCCCAACCACATTCGCTTCCGAATCAGTCCTGACGTAACGGTGGCCTTCGGCATGCTAATCATGGCCCAGGGCGAGGACATGTCTTCCGTGCTCTCCGAAATCCAAGGCAACCCAACCCCTTTTCCCAACGAAAAAGATGCCTACGAGCGGGTGCTCACCGACGCCATGGCGGGAGATCCCACCCATTTTGCAAGGCAGGATTATGTGGAAGAAGCCTGGAAATTGGTGGATGAATACCTGCACACCGACTACCCAGTATTTGACTATGCCCCAGGATCTTGGGGTCCCGATGCGGTAAACGCGCTGATCTGTCCTCCTGGAGGATGGAACAACCCCACTGTCGCTAAAAACTAGGCATGAAAACAGTAATTTTTCCGAAAGCAGCAGACGTGGCCTCAGCCTCAGCCGATTACTTGGCAGAGCAGATAACCGCTACGCTAGGGACCAAGGCCACGTTTTCCATGGCCATCAGTGGAGGACGCACCCCTTGGGAAATGCTTCGCCACCTTGCCCAGGCCGAGCTTCCCTGGGAGCGCGTACACCTCTTTCAAGTAGATGAACGCATTGCGCCAGAGGGACATGCCGACCGCAACCTAACCCAACTCCTCCAGGCCATTGCCGGTACGGAGATGGCAACACGCCTACATAGCTATCCCATGCCGGTAAACGAGGCAAACTTGGTGCTAGCAGCACAACAGTATGCCGATACCCTATGGCAAATCACAGGGGATGGATGCTTGGACCTGATCCACTTGGGACTTGGAACCGATGGCCACACGGCCTCCCTTATCCCTGGTGACCCTGTCTGTGCCGAACAGCAACTTGACATCGCCTGCACAACATATCCCTACCAAGAAAGGCTGCGGATGACGATGACCTACCCCCTGCTCAACCGAGCAAAGAAGCTTCTTTGGATAGTCACAGGCAGTGAAAAAAGAGAGATGCTCCAGCAATTACTGAAACAAAATCACAACATTCCTGCAGGAAAAGTCGCTCAAACAGCGGCAGTAGGCTATGTAGATCAAGCCGCAATGGATGGTTAATTCAACTCGTTCGAATGGTGCATCTAGGCAGTAAAAATTAAATAATCCAATTTTTGTGGATAATCGCCGGAATCTCTTCTACATTTGACCCAAGATTCTGACAAATGAGCAACTCTGGGCTATTTAAAAATCCGGACAAACAACTTTTAGCCCTTCAATGGGTAGAAAAAACCAACAGCGTCATTCGGGTAGTTTTTACGCTGATGATTTTTCTCGTTTGGGTCATTGACTTGGGCTTTCCGAATCAAGAAATCTTCCCCATTCATTCACTTCTCTATGGAATCGCCCTCTTTGTCTTAGGGCAAAATTACCTGTACCGGCTTATCTTCATTTACAAGGACTCCAGAAAAGGCCGTCTGGGTTTGGAACTCGTCCTCACAATGCTACTCCATTTTTCAGCATTCATTCAATTTGGTTGGCTAGACGGATGGACCTGGCTGCAAGTATACCAGGAAACCTTTACAGACATATTGATCTCTCTACTGTTCTTTATTGAACTAAGCCGCTTGAGTTTGGGAATCAATAAACTGTCCATCCATCCCGCCTTGATCTTTATCCTGAGCTTTCTTCTGGTCATCCTAGTAGGAACCGTGCTGCTCATGCTCCCAAGTGCTACCGTGGGAGGAATCACTTGGATTGACGCCCTTTTTACTTCTACCTCAGCCGTTTGTGTCACGGGATTGATTGTAGTGGATACGGCTTCGGTCTTTACGGGCACAGGCAAGACCATTATTATGCTATTAATTCAAATCGGCGGACTGGGCATGATGACCTTTACCAGCTTTTTTGGCTTCTTTTTTAAAGGAGGCCAGTCCCTACAAAGCCAGCTTTTCCTGAAAGATTATATCAATGAGGATAACATCAGTAAAATTGGCTCCACCCTAATTAAAATCATCGTCTTCACGGTTGGTTTTGAGCTTCTCGCAAGTGGCCTAATCTTCGTCATTATAGATCCAAGCTTGTTTAGTTCCACAGGCGAGCGCGCGTACTTCGCCCTGTTTCATTCCGTTTCTGCCTTTTGCAATGCTGGCTTCTCCACACTGACAAACGGGCTCTACGAAACAGGCTTCCGTACCGAGTACCACATTCACCTTATTTTGGCCATTTCCATCATTGTAGGTGGAATCGGCTTTCCTGTCATCGTTTCCTATTACCAAGTAGGCAAGCGGATTGCCACCAACTACTACAATAGCTTCACTAAGAAGGATTCATTTTACCACCATACCCCACGCACCTTCAACATCAATACACGGCTAACCACCGTCACGACCTTCATTTTGTTGGTGGTAGGTTTTATTTCCTACTTGATTTTTGAAGAAAATAATACGCTTGCTGGTCTTGAAGGCTATGGAAAAATTGTCACGGCATTCTTTGGATCGGTGACCCCCCGAACTGCTGGATTCAATACGGTCGACATGACACAATTGGCTTTACCTACCGTCTTGATTTACCTCATCCTCATGTGGATCGGAGCATCACCTGGCTCTACCGGTGGTGGCCTCAAAACGACCACCTTTGCCGTGGCTGTGCTCAATGCACTCAGCATCGCCAAAGGAAAAGATCGGGTGGAAGTGTTCAACCGACAAATCGATCCTGAAACAGTCCGAAAAGCCTTTGCAGTAATTCTCCTCTCCTTTTTGGTGATTGGCATGGGCGTGTTTATGGTGCTTTTTTTCAATCCCGAACTGGATATTTTGGATGTTGCCTTTGAAGTATTTTCGGCTTTTGCCACAGTAGGTTTGAGCTTGGGAATTACCGCCAAACTAACCACTGGGTCCAAACTAGTTATTTCCTTAATCATGTTTTTGGGAAGGGTCGGTACCCTAACCGTCTTGGTTGCCTTTATCAGAAAAACCCGGTCACTGCGCTACAAATACCCGCAGGAAACCGTATTCATCTCTTAATACAGTTGCTATGAAATACATCATCGTTGGTATGGGAAGCTTTGGTGGCTTTCTCGCTGCAAGACTTACAGAAATGGGACACGAGGTCATTGGCGTGGATTCCAGCGAAATGAAAATCGAGAAGGTGAAAGACAAAATCACCCATGCCATCCTCATGGATTGCACCGATGAGGAAACTGTCAAAACGCTTCCCTACAAGGAAGCCGATGCGGTCATCATCACCATCGGTGAAGATGTGGGATCCTCCATCATGGTCACCGCCATCTTCAAGCAACTCAACGTGACTCGCTTGATCAGCCGCGCGATCAATAACGTCCACGAAACGGTCATAAAAGCCATCGGTGTTACCGAAATCCTTCACCCGGAGGAAGACTCTGCCGAAAGAATGGCCAAGAGGCTTCAAATGAAAAACGTGCTAGATTCCTTGGATCTCTCCGATGACTATAACGTGATTGAGGTAAAAACCCCAGAGCGCTACGTGGAAATGACGCTTGAAGAAACCAACATTAGACAAGAATACAAAGTCACTATAATCACCATCATTCGAGAAATCGAACGGACCAACTTGCTTGGGAAGAAGACCATCACCAAAAAAGTGGCCGGCGTAGTCAATGGAGACACCAAAATCCAATCGGGAGACATCCTAGTCCTTTTTGGCTTGGCCAAAGACATCCAACGCATCCTGGAAATGTAATTATTGATTTGTAAGAATTTTTACGCGCTCCCTTCGCCTTCAAATCAAGAACGAAGGGAGTTTTTTGTGCTAAAAAGACATCAAACTCAGTTTTTTGTCCACTATTTTCGTAAAACAATCAGATAGCTCGTTGCAATACCTCCAGCTACGAACAGTTTCCCCTCCCTACATGCCCAAAACACTTTCCCAGGTTAGCAAAGAAACTTTTCCCGTGACGGGAATGACTTGTGCAGCCTGTGCCTCCAGCGTGGAAACCATCTTGACCCATACCGAAGGCATCCAATCCGCCGTGGTCAACTATGCAACTACCACAATGGCGGTGGTCTACGACGAGCGCATCACAGTAGAAGGCATCAACCAGGCACTGCAAGAAGTAGGTTATGGTTTGATCATCAGCAAAAAGGAACTACACGAATCGGTTCGGGAGGCTCAAGAACTAAAGTACCGCCAACTTAAAGTCCAAACCATCGGCGCCGGCGTTGCCACGCTACCCATCTTTATCCTAGGAATGTTTTTTATGGATTGGGTGCCGGGACGATGGATTAGCCTTCTCCTAAGTATTCCCGTCTTATTTTATTTTGGGAGACACTTTTTTACCAATGCCTGGAAGCAAGTACGTCATGGACAGGCAAGCATGGATTCCCTCGTTGCGTTGAGTACTTCCATCGCTTTTCTATTTTCCTCCTTCAGTACGCTATTTCCCAGCTACTGGCACGCCAGAGGCCTGCATCCTCACGTGTACTTCGAAGCAGCCACCGTGGTGATCGTCTTCGTTTCGTTAGGAAAATTGCTCGAGGAAGGTGCCAAAACCAAAACAGGCGCTGCACTCAAAAAACTCATTGGCCTGCAACCCAAAACCCTCACCCGCATCCAAGCAGGCAAGCAGGAAGACATTTACTTGGAAGATGTACGTATTGGCGACCTCATCTTGGTCAAGCCCGGAGAAAAAGTACCCGTGGATGGGAAAGTACAGTCGGGACAAAGCTATATAGACGAAAGCATGCTAAGCGGTGAGTTTTTGCCCGTGGGTAAGGAGGCTGGAGACCGCGTTTTTGCAGGAACGCTAAACCAAAAAGGAAGCTTGGAAGTCTTGGCTGAAAAAATTGGAAAGGCCACCCTCCTTGCACAGATCATCCATCGTGTGGAAGAAGCCCAGGGGAGTAAAGCACCCGTACAGCAGCTAGTGGACAAGGTTGCTGGGATTTTTGTTCCCATTGTCCTCGGTATCGCACTACTGACTTTCGGGACTTGGATGGTTTTTGGCGGGGAGCATGCCCTATCCTATGGTCTTTTATCGGCAGTTTCAGTTTTGGTCATTGCCTGCCCTTGTGCACTTGGACTAGCCACCCCCACTGCACTCATGGTCGGTATTGGAAAAGGGGCCGAAAACCAACTGCTCATCCGAGATGCCGCAAGTTTGGAGTTGGCACATCGAGTTACGGCTCTTGTCCTTGACAAAACAGGCACCCTCACCGAAGGAACCCCGAAAGTCATGCAGGTACTTACCACTGAACAGACTTCGCTTCCTTCTCCAACTACCCAAGAAGCCATCCTGCTGGCTTTAGAACGAAAATCAGCGCATCCGCTGGCAGAAGCGGTGATTGCCCACTTTAAAGAAAAAGGCCTTCCTGCCCTTGAGGTCACTGCCTTTGAAAACCTCTCGGGTAGTGGGATTCGCGGACAGGTGGAAGGGATCACCTACTTTCTGGGTAATAAAAACTTCCTACTTGCCCAGGGACTTATGATTCCCAGCCCTTTGGCCACTGCCGCTGAGGAATGGACCAAGGAGGCACAAACCCTTGTTTGGCTAGGCAATGAAACCCAAGCCTTGGCACTGCTAGGCATAGCAGACGAGGTAAAGGCTAATGCCGCAGCCGTCGTTAAAACCTTGCAAACAGAGGGTATCGCTGTGTTTTTGCTCACGGGTGACAATAATGCTACCGCCGCAACAGTGGCAAAGCAGGTTGGCATCACCAATTACCAGGGGGAGGCATTGCCCGCCGATAAATCCAATTTTATTAAGCAGCTACAGAAAAAAGGCCACGTGGTAGCCATGGTCGGTGATGGCATCAATGACGCCGAGGCTTTGGCGCAGGCAGACGTCAGCATCGCCATGGGCAAAGGCTCGGATATCGCGATGGACGTAGCCAAAATTACGCTGATTACCTCTGACTTATCAAAAATCCCACAGGCATTCCGCCTTTCCAAGATTACGGTCAGGGGCATTCGGCAAAACCTGTTCTGGGCCTTTGTCTATAATATAATCGGAATTCCTATCGCTGCAGGGGTGCTTTATCCTTCCTTTGGCTTTCTGCTGGATCCCATGATTGCAGCGGCAGCCATGGCCTTGAGCTCGGTTTCCGTGGTGACAAATAGCCTACGTTTGAAAGCGAAGAAATTGAGTTAAATATGGTCAACGGTTGACGGTCGAAAGTCCACAGCCAATTATGGTACATTTGATGATTTAATTATTTACAGGCTACTACAAGAAATAAAGTCTAACGTTCAATTAAGTGAGCTGTGGACCGTGGACTGTCGTCAGTCGGCGATTATCCGCAGTAATTCAAACAAATCTAAATTCACAATTGAGGTTGCGGATAATCATATAAACAATTTGATACTCACAAGTTATAATCCCTTTACTATGAATAAATTAAGCTTTAACACCAATATTCAGTGTGGTAACTGCCTGTCAAAAGTGAGCCCTAAACTCAACGAGCTGACGGGCATACACAGCTGGAACGTAGACTTGCAGGATCCAAACCGTACGCTTACTGTGGAGACCGAAACCCTTGAACCGGAGGACATCCGCAGGGCGGTGCTCAAAGCGGGTTTTATCGCTACCACGGTTTGAGATTTTGGGGGCAAGAGTTTAGACTAAGCAGCCTGCCTTCGGTAGACAGGCCTTCCTTATTCTTCATTCTTCCATCAGCATTCGAAATTATAGAAATGCCAAACTTTGATAATCAGGCAACAAAAAAGTAAAAAGTACCCTTTTCTATAAAAAATACGTACGTTTGTTTTGTGAAAGCCTTCATTTCCATTTGCTTATCTTTTCTGCTGCTTTTCTCCACCGTGGGAGTGGCAAAGACGACGCATTGGTGTATGGGACATGAGATGGAGTCTGTGGTAGGTTTTGGAGAAAAACACCTGGATTGCGGAATGGAAATGCCTGCCGAACAAGAAAATTCCGGTGATGCTTCTGCTGATCCAGACTCTTGCTGTAAAAATACCACCCAACATCTGCAGGTGGACGATGATTTTCAGGTTAGCCAGCTTGATTTTCAACTCAATCCTATATTTATCCTCCCCTTTGTCCAAGTCTTTGTAGTTGGATTCGATTTTTTTGCGGTAAACGCACTCCATTTTCCTGCTGAATCTTCCCCAGATCCCCCCAAACGGGACTTTCAACTCCTCTACCAAACCTTCTTGATTTAATTCCAGGGACAGCTTGTCATAAGCTTCTTATGAATCTTCTTTGGCCCTAGGCCTGAGGCAATTTTCATTTATACCCTGGAATCATGATCAATCGACTCATCCGTTTTTTTCTAGAAAATAAGTTAGTTACCGGACTATTCCTCCTACTCATTGTGGGTTGGGGATTGGCTACCGCTCCCTTTAACTGGGACCTAGGTGGCTTCCCCCGCGACCCCGTGGCTGTGGATGCCATCCCGGATATTGGAGAAAACCAGCAGATAGTTTTTACCGAATGGATGGGTCGCTCCCCGCAAGATGTGGAGGATCAAATCACCTATCCCCTGACCACCTCCCTGTTGGGTTTGCCCGGAGTCAAGAGTGTGCGGTCCAACTCCGCTTTCGGCTTTTCTAGCATCTACATTATTTTTGAAGAAGACATCGAGTTTTATTGGAGCCGCTCACGCGTCCTTGAGAAGCTCAATTCTTTGCCTTCAGGCCTTCTTCCAGAGGGTGTACAACCCAAATTAGGACCAGATGCCACGGCACTGGGCCAAGTGTATTGGTACACCTTGGAAGGTAGAGATGCGGAGGGCAATCCTAGTGGCGGATGGAATCCTGAAGAGCTACGAACCATTCAAGACTACTACGTCCGCTATGCGCTTACAGCAGTGGAAGGCGTGGCTGAAGTGGCCTCCGTGGGTGGCTACATCAAAGAATACCAAATCGACGTTGACCCTGCGGCGCTAAAGGCCTATAACGTAAGCCTCATGGAGGTCATGGATGCAGTACGCAAGTCCAACCTCGACGTTTCAGCCAACTCTATCGAAATCAATAAGGTAGATTATTATATCCGAGGCTTAGGCTACATTGACGAGCTAGCTGATCTAGACAAAGCCGTCGTCAAAGTATCGAATAACGTGCCCATACGCATACAGGATGTGGCTCGGGTCAACGTAGGACCACAGCCACGCAACATGTCCGGCATTTTGGATAAAGGAGGAGCAGAAGCGGTAGGTGGCGTTGTTATCGCCCGCTACGGGGACAATCCCCTACAGGTCATTGAAGGGGTGAAAAAGGAAATTGAAAAGCTGTCCGTAGGCCTTCCGAGCAAGACCCTAGATGATGGCACGGTTTCCAAACTCACCCTTGTACCTTTCTACGACCGCTCGGGCTTGATCTACGAGACCCTAGGTACCCTCTACGAAGCGATCAACCTGCAGATTCTGGTGACTATCCTCGTGATCCTGTTCATGGTAGCCAACCTCCGTGCCTCGTTGTTAATCTCGGCACTCCTTCCGCTAGCAGTACTGATGTGTTTTATCTTCATGCGGTATTTTGGGGTAGATGCCAACATCATGGCCCTATCGGGCATTGCCATTGCTATTGGCACCTTAGTGGATTTGGGTATTATTTTGAATGAAAACACGCTCCGCCACCTCGAACGGGCACCCAAAGGTACGCCCATACTAAAAACGGTGTACAAAGCCTCTGCCGAGGTATCGGGTGCTATTCTCACTGCAGTAGGTACCACGATTATAAGCTTTTTGCCAGTATTTACCCTTCAAGCGGCAGAAGGCAAGCTATTTGGTCCCCTCGCCTACACCAAAACCTTTGTGTTGATCTCAGCGGTGCTCATCACCTTGTTGATCCTACCCGCCTTTACCCATTGGGCCTTCAACTGGAAAAGCCTATCCACCAAAGTAAGTAGGTACCTCAACTACAGCTTATTGCTGCTCGGGCCCATCCTAGCCATTACAGTATGGCCTTGGGCGGGTGCGTTGCTGTTTAGCTACGGACTGATTCACAGCCTGGCGTTCCATTTTCCAGCACAAGTCGAAAAGTACAAAGCGCAGGCCTTACTATACACCACGCTCCTATTCGTTACTTGGCTACTCACCACGCAGTGGATGCCTTTGGGTGTGTCTGTTAGTACCTCCGTTAATTTTCTCTTTATCACGGTTCTATTGGGGCTGGTGCTTGGTGGATTTGCAGGCTTTATCAAAATTTACCCTCGCCTGCTGACTTGGTGCTTGTACCACAAGCGGACCTTCCTACTCTTTCCTCTGCTTATTATTAGCTTGGGTTTTACGGTATGGCTTGGCTTTGGACGTGTTTTTGGCCTAGTCCCTAAAACGCTTGATTTGATCGGCCTCAACATCCGACCCACCGCGGTTTGGTCAGGATTGGCGCATGCCTTCCCAGGTCTAGGCAAGGAATTTATGCCCTCGCTCAACGAAGGTTCCTTCCTACTAATGCCTAGCAGCATGCCACATTCTGGCATGCAAGAGAATAAGGAAGTGCTCCAAAAATTAGATATGCTAGTGGCCGCCATACCTGAAGTTGACATGGTAGTAGGCAAAGCGGGTAGAGCTGAAACAGCCATCGACCCCGCTCCCATCACGATGTATGAAAATACAATCAACTACAAGTCCGAATACCTAAGTGATGCCCAAGGAAAGCGGCTTCGCTTTGCCATGGAAGAGGGAAAATACCTGCTGAAAAACGGAGGCTACTACGACCCCAGCACCATGTCACTGCAAGACCTAGATGTCAACCAACTGCAACCAGATGAGTCGGGAGAGTACTTTCGACAATGGAGAACCCATATCCGCAACCCAGACGATATTTGGCAGGAAATCCTCGCTGTGATCAAACTACCTGGCGTCACTAGCTCACCCAAGCTGCAGCCCATAGAAACACGCCTCGTCATGCTTCAAACAGGCATGAGAGCTCCCATGGGAATAAAGGTTTATGGTCCTGATTTAGAAACGATTGAATCCTTTGGATTAAAGCTTGAAAACTACCTAAAGGAGATTCCTTCCGTAAAAAAAGAAGCGGTGTTTGCAGACCGGATTGTGGGCAAACCATACTTAGAACTGGCTATTGACCGGGACAAAATCTCCCGATACGGCTTGAATGTGGTCGATGTCCAGGAGTTTATCGAAACGGCCATCGGGGGCATGAAACTCAGCACCACGGTGGAAGGCCGAGAGCGCTTTCCAATTCGGGTACGCTATGCACGGGAATTCCGAGACGACCCCGAGGCGATTGAGAACTTGCAAATCCCAACCCCCCTTGGAAACTATATCCCCTTGGGTCAGCTTGTCGACATTCAGTACCGACCAGGGCCAGACATGATTCGTGGAGAGAATAGCTTTCTCGTTGGCTTTGTTCTTCTCGACAAAATGCCTGGATTTGCCGAAGTGACCGTCGTAGAGGACGCCAAGGCCTACTTGGAAGAAAAGATAGCTTCAGGCGAACTAACCGTACCCGAAGGTGTACGCTTTGAGTTTTCTGGTTCCTATGAAAACCAAGTGCGTGCTGAGAAGCGCTTAGGGCTGGTCGTACCGCTTTGCCTCGTACTCATCTTCTTGCTGCTCTATTTTCAATTTAGGGCCGTTTCTACGACGTTATTTGTGTTTACCGGCATTGCAATGACCTTTTCGGGTGGATTCCTGATGCTGTGGCTAGTGGGATTGGATGGCTTTTTAAACATTGACCTTTTTGGAACCAACCTGCGTGATCTATTCCAAATGAAGGCCTACAACCTGAGTGTAGCAGTTTGGGTGGGCTTCATTGCCTTGTTTGGTATTGCTACGGACGATGGAGTGGTCGTGGCCTCCTACCTAGACCAAAGCTTCGCCAAAAAGAAACCTGGCACTGTAGAAGAGATTCGTAACGCGGTCTTGGAAGCAGGTAAACGCCGTGTCTTGCCTTGCATGATGACCACGGCCACAACCCTATTGGCGCTGATACCCATATTTACCTCTACAGGTAGAGGTTCAGACATCATGGTACCCATGGCCATTCCTGCCCTAGGAGGCATGGTTTTGGAAATCACCACGGTATTTATTGTGCCCACCTTGTACTGCTGGTGGGCTGAACGAAAATTGAATCAAAAGGCAAAGGAAACCCCTTTGGCTACTTCTCAGATATCCGATGAAAAATAAGCACCTACCTAAATCTACTTCAACTGCGCCTATTAGCAGGCAGATGCGGGTTTTAACCCTCACCCTCACCCTTGCTTCGCTACTTGTGTTCCTGTGGACCGGAACTCAGTCCATCCATGCGCAAACGCTGGAGGACTACCTCCTGCAAGCAGCGGAAAATAACCCTGGTCTTAAAGCCGCCTATGCCCGCTATCAGGCAAGTGCAGAGCAGGTCAATCAAGCGAGTCTTCCAAATCCTGAGCTCCAAGTTGGTGCCTTCATTAAACCCATGGAGCGATTTATGGGTAAACAAACGGCCGATTTCAGACTGATGCAGATGTTCCCCTGGTTTGGGATGCTCTCCACCCAAAAGGAAGAAGCTTACCACATGGGGCAAGCCGACTACCAGTTGTTCTTGGAGGAAAAAAATCGCCTGTTCTTCGAGGTGAAATATACCTGGAACTCACTGCTTCTACTTCAAGGCGAGCAGCAACTTGCCCAAGAAAACTTAGAATACCTGATGAAGTACGAAACGCTCGCTTTGATGAAATACCAATCGGGAAATTCGATTGCACTGCCCAGCACCAGTTTTCGCCCAGCCAATGACACCAAGGCTACTTCCAGCACAGGCCAGATGTCAAGTATGGGAGGGGCTAGCCCAACTCCGATGCAAGGGTCGCCAAGTTCATCCTCAAGCATGTCGGCTCTTCCCATGGCGGGAAGCAGCACCGGCCTAACAGCCATCCTTCAAATCAGGTTACAAATCAAAGAACTTGAATCTACCCTGGAGCAGCTCGCCGCCAACAAGGAAGTGCTTCGGTACCAATTCCAGCAACTCCTCAATCGCCCCATGGAAGCAAATCTTGTCTTACCAACAGTTTGGGAAAAGGCAGAGCTCACACTAGCCAAGCAAGACTACTTGGACAAAATTAAAGAAAGTAATCCCATGCTTGCCATGTATGCCTCAGAGCAAATGGCCTTTACGCAGCAAGCCAAAATGGCCAAGCTAGAAGGCAATCCCATGCTCGGTGCGGGAGTCAACTACATGACCTTCACGCCAAGAATAGAAAATGGCATGCGCATGGGATCAGGAAAAGACATGGTCATGCCCATGGTGACCATGAGTTTGCCCATCTACCGCAAAAAAATAGGCTCCAAAATAAAGCAGGCCGACTACCTCAAAAATAGTGCTGCGATGCAACAAGAGGAAGTTGCCAACCAGCTTACGCTGCAATGGGCGACTGCATTTCGCGATTGGGAAGAAAGCGAACGACTGTTCACCCTCTATGAGGCTCAAGTAGCCTTGGTTGAGCAGCAGCTTTCTGTGTTGGAAACCACCTATTCGGGCGGTAACCTTTCCCTTTCAGAGGTGATTCAAACCCAACAACTCCTGCTAGACTACCGCAGAAAAAAACTAAATGCCCTTTATCAACAGCATCAAAGTTTGGCGCAACTAGATGCCTTGCTTTCGCCAATTCCTTCACTTTCTAATCCGAACCAGCCATGAAAAATATCTTTTCAACTAAAATAGCCCAGCTAGCAGTAATCTTGGTCATAGGACTGGTCCTAGGATGGGGATTTCGTACGATGACGTCCGAAGATTCGGCTCCCCATGCGCATGAGGAGGGAGTGGGATTACCTTCCATTTGGACCTGCTCCATGCACCCTCAAATCAGGCTTCCAGAAGCCGGCGATTGCCCCATCTGTGGCATGGACTTGATCCCAGCAGACCAAGAATCCGCAGGCAGCAGCAATCCTCAAGCCCTCCAAATGACGGAAGAAGCCATTGCCTTGGCGCAGGTGCAAACCCTCGTGGTCGGTGGCGCGCAAGCGAAAAAGGAGCTACTGCTATCGGGAAAGCTTCAGGCGGACGAACGTGAAAATGCTTCGCTAACGGCCAAGTTTCCGGGAAGAATAGAGAAGTTATTCGTCACCTTCACCGGTGAACAGGTCAAAGCAGGCCAGCGGATTGCTACGGTTTATTCCCCTGAGCTACTGACGGCACAGAAAGAACTGCTAGAGGCTTCAAAAACAAAAGGAACCTTCCCGCAACTTTACCAGGCGAGCAAAGACAAGTTGAGCTTTTGGAAACTAAGTGCAGCACAAATCGCGGAGATCGAACGCAATGGCCAAGTCAAAGAACGGATAGACATCCTCGCCGATCAATCGGGTGTGGTGCTGCAAAAAAATGTATCCGTTGGCGATTATGTCTCCATGGGCTCGGTACTTTTCACCGTCACCAACCTGAATAGCCTATGGCTGCTCCTGGATGTCTACGAAACCGACCTTCCTTTTGTAGCCCTAGGTGACGAGATCCAATTTACCGTAGCAGGAAGGCCTGGGGAGACGATGACCGCAAAAGTCACTTTCGTAGATCCACTCATCAATGCCAACACGCGTGCAGCCTCAATACGGGCTGAGATCCGTAATGTGGGCAATGCGCTAAAACCAGAAATGTTTGTGACGGCCCGCATCCAAACTAAAAATAAGGCAAGTTCTGCAGAGGTAACCGTTCCCCGAACTGCCGTCTTATGGTCAGGGAAGCGTTCCATCGTGTATGTGAAGGTTCCCAATGCTGCTATTCCCGAATTTATCCTGAGAGAAGTCACGCTTGGCAACCGAATGGGCGAAAACTACCAAATCACATCAGGCCTTCAAGCAGGCGAAGAAATCGTTTCCTACGGGGTTTTTGCGCTGGACGCTTCCGCCCAACTTTCTGGAAAACCAAGCTTACTAAATCGTGCCACAGAGCAAGTGGAAGTTTCAGCCACATTTAGCCAGCAACTCACCTCTGTGGTCGACGCCTATTTTATGGTGAAAAACAACCTAGTCAAAGATCAACTTCCCACATCGTCCATCCAAACACTCTCCCAAGCCTTGGTCAAGGTAATTGCCGATGGAACGAGAACAGACAATGCGAAATGGGAAAAAATAAAGTCAGGACTAGCCGAAACAGCATCGAAAATAAAGGGGTCAAAGGATATTAGTTCAGCTAGAACCCACTTTTCATCCCTTTCGACCCAGGTCATCCAACTCACCGAAACCTACAAACTCACCAAAGCGGTAGTGTACCAAGATTATTGCCCCATGGCCTTTGACAACAAGGGCGGGTACTGGCTAAGTGAAACCGAGGACATCCAAAATCCGTATTTTGGCGCCTCCATGCTCACCTGTGGCGAGGTAAAGCAAACGTACCTAAACAGTTTACCTAAGTGAAACCCTTACTAAATCAAGTAGAATCCATTATAATTAGCCCTAACCTTTTGAAAAATTACCCTTTCCTAACCATGAAAAAAATTAGTTACGTCTTCCTATTGTCCTTACTCATCGCAAGCTGTGGCGGGAAAACAGAAAATCAAACCACAGACACCCTAACAGAAGATCATAGCCAACACCAAGCTGCACCTGAAAAGCCGGCTGCTTCAAAAAGTCCTAAAAAAGTGGCAATGGCTATCGTCGATGACAACCATATCCACATCGATTATTCCTCTCCAAGTGTAAGAGGAAGACAAATTTTTGGGGGTTTAGTAGGCTACGGAGAAGTTTGGTCCACAGGGGCGCACAAAGCCACCTGGATCCAACTTGATAAAGCGGTGAAAGTCGGTGAAAAAATTATTCCTGCCGGAAAGTATGGGCTATTCACCATACCTGGAGAAAAGGAATGGACTGTCATCATCAATCAAGTTTGGGACATGCACTTGGCAGATGACTACGATGCCAGCAAGGATGTTATTCGGTTTACCTGTACGCCTGAAACACTCGCAACCACCGTAGAGTCACTCACCTATCAAGTAGAAAAAATTACCGATCAAACTACCCAAATTTCCATTGCTTGGGATAAAACAAAGATCAAATTTGTCCTAAAGAATAGCTAAGAATCCTATTTCTTTCACTTTCCAAAAGACAAAGCGTTTACCTTATAACTAAAATACCCCTTCCCAACTGGATGGGGTATTTTTGCGTTTACTCAGGCCGCTTCCGATTAGCTTTCTTCTCCGCATGGACCTTTTTGGACTTCAAGCGATCTTCGATAGCCCCCTTTTTCGGGCGAGTTGCCTTCCGAACCTTCTTTTGAAAAAAGGAACTACGAAGCAGGTCATAAAACTTTCGGACGACCAACTCCTTGTTTTGAAGTTGAGAGCGCGTTTCTTGACTGGACAGCTGCAAAAATCCTGCTTGATTGATCTTGGTTGGATTTTTTTGAATAAGGGTCAATTTCTCCTCTTCTGTCAGCACCTGCGATTGCATAACGGCAAACTTGAGTTGCACTTTGGTTTCTACCTTATTGACATGCTGTCCTCCAGGTCCCCCACTTCGGGCAGTTTGAAACTCTAGTTCCGGAAGAAAGTCTCCAGCGTTAATTCGATTTTGTAAAGTCATCTGATTGCCTTGAATGCCCAAAAAAGTTCCGATATACACGTAAAAACCACCCGATATCGGTAAATGTTCGAATAAATAGTAGCTTTTCATACCTTTATGAACTTGTTGGCCTTAGTTAGAGGTTGACTTGGGTGATCCCTAATGGACCTTTACTCCATTAACCACTACCTATGAAAACAAAACCAAGAGTCGTCGTCGGTCTTTCTGGCGGAGTCGACAGCAGCGTAGCTGCCAAACTATTGATTGACCAAGGCTACGAGGTCATCGGCATGTTTATGAAAAACTGGCACGATGAATCAGTCACCCTTTCCAACGAATGTCCTTGGCTAGAAGACTCCACCGATGCCATGCTCGTTGCCGAGACACTTAACATCCCCTTCCAAGCGATTGACCTCAGCGCAGAATACCAGAAGCGCATCGTAGACTATATGTTTGCCGAGTACAGCGCAGGCAGAACCCCCAATCCAGACATCCTCTGCAACCGAGAAATCAAGTTTGACATCTTTCTAAAGGCAGCGACCCAACTCAAAGCAGACTTCGTTGCCACAGGACACTATTGCCAAAAGGGTGAGCTTTCGGAAGCTGGGCAGCCGGTCTACCAACTCCTCGCCGGAGCCGATGCCAACAAAGATCAAAGCTACTTTCTCTGCCAACTTTCCCAAGATCAATTGGCGAAAGCCCTTTTTCCAATCGGCCACCTACAAAAATCAGAAGTTAGGGAAATTGCCAAGCAAGCAGGATTAATCACCGCCGAAAAGAAAGATTCCCAGGGGCTCTGCTTTATTGGTAAAGTACGACTACCTGACTTCTTGCAGCAGCAGCTCAAGCCCAAGCAAGGAAATATCGTGGAGATTCCAGCACAATTTCCTGCCTATGTGCCGATAAGCCAAGTTCCTCAAGAAGCACCCCAAGATTGGACACAGGCACAATTGGATGCCTTTTGCCTTCCTCTAGCCTACCTTCCTACCCAAGGAAAGGTCATTAGCGAACACCAAGGTGCGCACTACTTTACCGTAGGACAGCGCAAAGGGCTACACGTCGGCGGCACGGGTAAACCCCTGTTTGTGATCGCTACGGACACCCAAGAAAATGTGATCTACACTGGCCTGGGTGAAGATCACCCAGGACTGAACCGTTTCGGCCTCTTTGTCCAAAACGATCAGATCCACTGGATCAGACAAGACCTCGCTTTAAAGGTCGGTGAGCATGCCGTTTATGCCGCGCGCATCCGTTACCGACAGGCACTTAGCAAAGCCACACTCATCCAGCGTGAAAATGGGCTCTACGTAGTCTTCGAAAACCCGCAAAAGGGCATTGCTTCGGGACAATTTGTGGCATGGTACCGGGATAAAGAATGTATTGGTTCAGGCACCATCTTTTAACACCTCCCCTAGTCCAATTCATTCGCAAAACCATCATCCCTCAAGCCGGACTATCCTAACCATGCTAGACATCCTCTTTGAAGACGAACATTTGGTAGTCATCGACAAGCCCGCTGGGCTGCTTGTGCACCGCACCAGACAGGCTTTTGGCGAAGATGAGAATGCGCTCATTCAGCTTCGTGACCAACTTGACCATTGGGTAGCGCCGGTTCACCGGCTGGATCGAGCTACCAGCGGTTGCCTGCTTTTTGCCAAAAATGAGCAGGTTCTGCCACAGTTGAAATCCCTTTTCATGGAGCGAGAGATTCAAAAAACCTACCTCTGCATTGTAAGGGGTATTCCGGCGGAGAAAGAAGGATTGATCGACCATCCTCTCACTAGCGAGCGCTCCGGAAGATTACAAGAGGCACAGAGCCGATACACCATATTGGAGGAGACCGAGCAAGACTTTGACACCACGGGAAGGTATCCCACCAGCCGCTACAGCATGCTTGAGGTGGAACTGCTTACGGGCCGCACCCACCAAATACGCAGGCACATGGCCCATATCCGCCACTATATTTTGGGTGATCGCAAACACGGAGACAACAGGCAAAACCATTATTTTGAAACCCATTTTGGCCTTCAGTACCTGCTGTTACACTCCTGGAAGTTGGGCTTTACCCATCCGCTTACCCAGGCTTCGCTGAAACTCACCTGTGCTCCTCCCCTTCATTTTCAGTCAGTGGCCGAAAAGCTGGGCTGGACAAGACCTGATTTTGCATAACACAGAACATCTGCTACAAATTTTGACTTACTTTAGGTCCTCTAACTTCCTACTTATGAAAAAATACCTGCTCATTTTTACTGCTGTACTCGCTTGCAACAGTTCATTGTTTGCGCAAAAGCAAGACATCGAAAAACATTTTTCCTCTAAAGACGCAATATCCCAATTTACCTATCTGGCTTCTGACGCGCTGATGGGTAGAGATCCAATACGTTCGGAAATGAAGCTGGCCTATACCTTCATCGCGAAGGAACTTGAAAAAGCCGGTGCCAAGCCTATTCCTGGAGGAAATGGATACTACCAAGATATTCCCTTCAATTTGTCTTCTCCTCCTACCAAAGGATCCGTTCAATTGGGGAATTTTTCCTTTTCCCAAGGGCAAAACCTATTGGTATTGGATGGCAACTCCTTCTCCGGCACCTTTGAAGTGGTGGAAATAGGCTTTGGATCTGTAGAAGAATTTGCTGGAAAAGATTTGAAAGGAAAAATTGCGATCAGCAATGTGGGTGCACCCAATAAATTCAGCCCGAATCAATTGTTTTCCGAAGGAAGAGCCAAAGCAAAACGTGCCAAAGATGCAGGAGCAGTAGCTTTGATCGAGCGATTCAATGTTCCTTCCGTTCCTTGGCAGCTTGTGTCAGGCTTCCTAAATCGACCTCAAATGGGCATGACTCAAGGGGAAACAAGTAGCCTTCCTTACCTCTGGGTAGAAGATCTAAAAAACCAGTTGACCGGTAAAGACTTAGGCAATGCAACCCTTGCGGTCGAAGGGAAAGTAAATCGAAAAATCGACGGCAAAAATGTATTGGCGATGATTGAAGGAACAGATCCTCAATTGAAAAACGAATATATCCTCCTTTCCGCCCATTACGACCACATAGGTGTTGGCACACCCGATGAAACGGGGGATTCCATCTTCAACGGTGCACGTGACAATGCCGTGGGCACGGTAGCAGTAATCAATGCCGCACACTACTTTGCCAAAAACCCTCCCAAGCGATCCATCCTCTTTGCGCTATGGACAGCCGAGGAAAAAGGATTGTTAGGTAGCGCCTTTTTTGCAAACAACCCTCTGGTGCCTTTGAATCAAATTGTTTACAACCTCAACATTGACAACGCAGGCTACAATGACACCTCCATCATCACGGTGATTGGTTTGGGTAGAACCACTGCTGATTTCTTAATTAACGAGGCCGTGGCGGAGTTTGGATTAACCGCCAAGGCAGATCCCTCCCCTGAACAAGGACTGTACGATCGTTCAGATAACGTGAATTTCGCAAAAAAGGGAATTCCTGCACCTAGCTTTACACTCGGTTTCACCGCTTTTGACGACGAGATCAACAAGTACTACCACAAGGCTGCAGATGAAGTAGAGAGCTTCGATTTGACTTATGCTCACCTGTATTGGAAATCCTACATTTTAGCCACTCAAAAAATTGCTAACTGGTCCCAAAAACCGCAATGGACTGCCGGAGACAAGTACGAGGAAGTGGGAAAGAAGCTGTATGGGAATTAAGTACAAAGTACGAGGTACGAAATACGAAGTACGAAATACGTGAGTGAAGCTAATGTTGAATTTCGAACGCTGATCGAAGAATGTCGAAGTGATGAAAACTAGTTTCCAGCTTCAGCAGGCTTCCCAGTCTAATCTCTTGCCTCTTGGTTCTCGCTTCTAAATATCTTGGTACTTAGTACTTAGTACTTCGTACTTCTTACTTTACAAAAGCATTCCAGCTACCGTAGCCGTCATCAAACAAGCTAAAGAAGCAGCAAATAATGCCCTAAAACCCAAGCGGCTCAGGTTGCTCTGCTGGTTGGGTGCAATAATGGAAATACCACCTAGCTGGATTGCAATGGAGCTGAAATTAGAAAATCCGCAAAGTGCATAGGTAGCAATGATGATCGATTTGGTACTGATGGTGCCAGCCTCCTTCATTTCAGCGAGACTGAGGTAAGCGACAAACTCATTGATCACTGTTTTTTGGCCTAAAAGACTACCTACTTGTAGGGTATCTACCCATTCCACGCCGATGACCCAGGCAAACACGCGGAACACTTGGCCAAAAATATATTCCAAGGAGAAGCCTTTAAACTGTCCTCCCGTGCTGCTTTCCACCCAAGCATTGAGACCAGTGTACTCACCAATCATCCCCGTAAGGCCGTAATTGATTGCTGCAATGACCGCAATAAAGGCCAAGAGCATCCCTCCTACATTGAGTGATAACTTCAATCCTTCCGAAGCACCAATGGACATCGCATCGATTAGGTTTACCCCCATGGACTCTTTGTTCACTTCTAGCTTGTCTTGTTTGATTTCTTTTTCAGTTTCTGGGATAACAATCTTGGACAACACGATGGCTGCAGGCGCATTCATGATGCTTGCACCCAAGAGGTAGGCGGCAAACTTACTTTGCTCCTCAAGACTATCGCCACCCAAAAAAGCCACATAACCCGCAAGCACCCCACCGGCAATGGTGGCCATGCCTCCCGTCATCAAGCACATCAGCTCAGATTTACTCATTTGTGGGATAAAAGGCCTTACCAAAAGGGGAGCTTCGGTTTGGCCAAGAAAGATATTTCCAGCAGCAGAAAGGGATTCTGGACCCGAAAGACGCATCGTACGCGCCATCACCCAGGCAATTCCAAACACCACCTTTTGCAAGATGCCGAGGTAATACAAGCCTGAGGAGACGGTTGAAAAGAAAATGATGGTAGGCAAAACCCTGAAAGCGAAGATAAATCCAAAGCTATCGCCAGCAAGATCCCCAAAAATAAAGCGTGCTCCAGCTTCACTAAAACTTAAAAACTTAACAAAACCCTCGGAGATGAATTGGAAGCCTGCCTTGACGAACTCAACCTGCGTAATCAAAAAACCAAACACCAACTGAAGTGATATTCCAATTACGACCAGTCGCCAATCGATATTTTTACGGTCTGTGGAGAAAATAAAAGCTACTAGCACGATAGCAAGTATTCCAAAAGAGCCTCTAAGGTATTCCATGTAGTAGATGAATATGAATATCTAAAAATAGTCCAATCTGAAGCAAGAAAAAAGCCCCGAAGTAAATTCGGGGCTTTGGAATCAATTTCGTTTGTTTATCTCATCTCGAATACGAGCAGCCTTTTCGTAATCTTCGTCATCAATGGCCTTGTCGAGCAAGGTATTTAACTTATCCAAGCTAAAATCCTTCAAAGTATTCTCCTTTGAGGTAACCTCCTTGCCTGCTTGGGGCTTACTCGGCTTCTTGGATTCTTCCTGTTTTTCTTCTTCGGTATATTCAATGCCTGCTTCAGACAATACCTTTTCAGAACAGAAAATGGAAGATCCAAATCGTACTGCAATGGCTATGGCATCAGAAGGTCTGCTGTCAATCTCTACACTGCATTCCTCGTTCTTGCTGTGTATTTTGGCGTAAAAAACCCCCTCCTTCATTTCTGAAATGACAATTTTTTCTATTTCAAACTGAAAGCTATCGGAGAAAGATTTAAACAAATCGTGGGTCATTGGACGATTGGGGATGATTTTCTCAATCTCTATCGCAATCGCTTGCGCCTCAAACATGCCGATGACAATGGGTAGTCTTCGGACACCATCCACCTCCCCCATAATCAACGTAAACGACCCTGATTGTGAGTGATTGGACGAAAGTCCTAAGATTTCTAATTCTACCAGTTTTTCCACAAAAATTTATTGATCAGCTTTTAACGCAGCTGTAAGTTGGGGGACAATCTCAAATGCATCTCCCACAATCCCGTAATCCGCTGCTTTGAAAAAGGGTGCCTCGGGGTCTTTGTTGATTACCACAATGCATTTGGAGGAGTTAACTCCCGCAAGATGTTGAATCGCGCCTGAAATTCCAACGGCGATGTACAAAGTAGGGGCAACTTTTACACCTGTTTGTCCAACGTGTTCGTGGTGTGGACGCCAGCCAATGTCAGAAACTGGCTTGGAACAACCTGTGGCAGCTCCCAACGTTTTTGCCAAATCTTCAATCATGCCCCAATTTTCTGGACCTTTCATTCCTCTTCCTCCGGAAACCACAATATCTGCTTCGGGAAGCAAAACCTCGCCCGTGGAACGATCGGTAGACGTGATTATAGATGCAAAATCAGCGGCAGGAATAGCTACTTCAAAGGCTTCCACCACTGCTGCAGCACCATCCACCTTTTGATCAATGGCATTTTTCTTGATGGCCAAGATTTTATTGTCAGTCGTGATGGTTGTTTGAGCAAAGGCTTTTCCCGTATAAATACTTCGTTTCACCACAAATCCAGCGTCTAAGTTGGGTAGCTCCACTACGTTGGACACCAAGCCAGCCTGCAGTTTGATTGCCAAACGGGCCGCTACCGCATCACCGAGGGAAGATTTAGCCAGGATAAGCGTTTTTGCACCCAAGGATTCAAATGCCTGGGCTACTGCACTTGCATGTGCCTGAATCACGCCCGCATTGAGTCGCTCGTCTGAAGCATGAAGCACCTTGGCGGCTCCTGCCTGCCCCACAGCTGCCAGTTCGTTGGCATCAAGGGTTCCAAGAGCCAAAGCCACCACGGGACCTTCTCCTGTTTTATCTGCTAGCGCGTAGGCGAAGGAGACTGCCTCCAAACTGGTTTTTTTGATTTTACCAGCAGCTTGCTCTAGGTATACTAATATTGACATAGTTGATTGACTTATAGTTAATTAAGAAACACCAATTAAAGTACTTTTGCTTCATTTTTCAGCAAGCGAACCAATTCTGAAACATGATCCTTGTCTACCAATTTGACAGAGCCTTTGGCAGGAGGCAACTGGTAGCTGCTCGCTTCGGCCTGAGTATCTTGGCTAATAGGTTCTACGACCAACAAGGGCTTGGTTCGGGCAGACATGATTCCGCGCATATTGGGGATTTTCCATTCTGCAATGGGCTCTTGGCAACCGGCGATCAAGGGTAACTGTGCCTCGAGGTATTCTTTACCTCCTTCAATCTCACGAGCCATCTTTACCGTGGTTCCCTCTAGTTCGAGTTTCATCACCGGTGAAAAAGAAGGCATACCCAGTAGTTCTCCAACCATACCATGCACCATACCACCGTTGAAATCGATGGATTCTCTGCCCATGAAAATCAAGTCATAGCCTCCCTCTTTCGCAAAATGAGCAATCTGCTTGGAAACAAAATAGCTATCCTTTGGAAAGGCATTCACCCGAATAGCGTCATCCGCTCCAATGGCCAATGCTTTTCTTAGCGTAGGCTCTGTTTCCACTTCGCCTACATTCAATGCAGTAAGCGTGCCGCCAGTTTGATCCCTAAGTTCCACCGCCCTAGCCAAAGCATAATCATCGTAGGGTCCAATGATAAACTGAACTCCTGTGGTGTCAAACTTGGTATTGTTAGCAGTAAATTGAATCTTGGAAGTCGTATCTGGAACATGGGTGATACAAACAAGAATCTTCATTGGTTTAGCGTTTGGTTATTTAGATTTATTTTGTGTGAAAATAACAGGCAACCGTTGATTAAAAAAACTATTCATGCCCAATTTGGAAAGGATCTCCCTACTAAAAAACTTCTGCGTCGAAGAGCCTGAAAATCCCTTCAATTTTTATGCGCTAGCGCTAGAATTTAGGGAAGTAGACAAAATGGCTGCCCGCGAACTTTTCGATCGGGTTACAGCTGATTTTCCTCATTATCTCCCTGTTTATTTCCCTGCCGCCCACTTTTTCTTTGAGCTGAACGAATTGGAAAAAGCAAAGCAACTCTTTGAAATAGGAATTGCACTAGCCAAATCTCTCCAGGACGAAAAAGCAAAAAAAGAATTAGAAAATGCCTACCAAAATTTCCGCTTTGAAACAGACCTAGACTAAACTGTTACTTTCCTTCCTAATCTAAAACGAATGTCGCTCAAGGGATAAGGACCAGCTTTCCAAACTGATCCCCAGCACGCATGCGATCAAATGCTTTTTCAGCATCCGCCAAAGGGAATACCTGATCCACCACGGGGGTAAGTTGCTTGCTGTTCACCAGAGAAAGCATCGCCGAAAAGTCCTCATCTGTACCCATGGTCGTTCCGATGAGTCTGAGTTGGTTCCAAAAAAGTTTCCGCATGTCTAGCTGACTAGGATTTCCTCGCGTGGCACCATAAAAAACAAGCCTTGCCCCTGGTTTTGCCACTGCCATCAACTGAGAAAGCGTATCTCCAGCTGCACCATCGATAATCAAATCCATCCCTCCGGTTTTTTCCAAGGCTTCAACACTCCATGGTATTGACCCATAGTCAAAAGCACCTGAAGCCCCTAAACGAAGGGCTGCTTGTCGTTTTTCTTCCGAACTGGAACTAACGTAGCAATTGGCTCCCAAGGCAAGGGCAAACTGCATAGCAAACTGTGCCACTCCCCCGCCTATGCCAGTAACCAAGACTTTTTCTCTCTGCTTCAATTGGCCCTGAACAACTAATGCCCGGTACGCGGTGAGGCCTGCTAGTGGAAGTGCAGCAGCCTCCTCCCAAGTCAAATGTCTGGGTTTAGGATGTATTCGGTCTACTGAAACGGCCAGGTACTCCGCAAAGGTGCCGTTTCTTGGCATGCCGAGGATCTCAAAATTTTTATCCTGTGCGAGGGGGTTGTCTCCCCAATTGGAGGCAGGATTGACCACCACTTCTTTGCCTAGAAAGACTGGATTCACCGAAGCACCTACGGTTTCTACGATACCCGCACAGTCAGAACCCAAGACAGTTCCCTCGACCAAGTTGGGGTATAAGCCCTTTCTACTCCATTCGTCGCGGTGGTTTAGCGCTGCCGCCTTGACGCGTATCAGTACCTCCTCAGAGCCACAAACAGGTTTTGGAACTTCTGTAAACTCAATTTTTGCTTCTTGGGAGCGCTGAAGAACAATGGCTTTCATGGGGATTAGAATGGAGCTGGGCCGTTGTCTCCAGAAAATGCCCGATCAATATCCCCCTCATTGGCCTTGCTTGGCCGGTGCATGGTTTGACCTCCATCAAAACTTGCTGCTCCCGAAGCGCTCGAAGTAAACTTGTGTGAATAGCCAATTTCTGACGCTTGAGAGGAGGTAGTACCCATGCCGCCGTCTAGGTCGGTAAACTTGGTAAAACGTCCAATAAATCGCAGTTTGATATTTTCCAACGACCCATTTCTATTTTTAGCAATGATCACTTCGCCAACACCCGCGGTAGAAGCACCACCCTCGTCTTCGGTGATGCCATAATATTCGGGACGATAAAGGAACATGACCATGTCAGCATCTTGCTCAATAGCTCCAGACTCGCGAAGATCCGATAGTTGTGGACGTTTGTCTCCCCCACGGGTTTCTACGGCTCTGGAAAGCTGGGAAAGTGCAATGACAGGAATGCTGAGCTCTTTGGCAATTTTTTTCAATGCTCGCGAGATGCTGGCAATTTCCTGCTCACGGTTGCCACCAAAGCCGCCTTTTGAATCTCCAGACATCAACTGCAGATAATCTACTACGACCATCTGTATGTCATGCTGCGCCTTCAGTTTTCTACACTTTGCCCGAAGTTCCAGTATAGACAATGCTGGGGTATCATCCACAAAAAGTGGGGCCTTGGATAGTTTGGCTGTTTTGTGGACCAGCTGTGCCCATTCGTGGTCGGCAAGTGAACCTTTTTTGATTTTTTCCCCGTCTAGCTCAGCCTCTGCGGAAATTAATCGGTTGACCAGCTGCACGGAGGACATTTCCAAGGAGAAAATTGCCACGGGACGGTTGTGGTCCACCGCTGCATTTCGGAGCACGGAAAGGACAAAAGCGGTTTTACCCATGGCAGGACGCGCAGCAATGATCACCAAATCTGACTTTTGCCAGCCCGAAGTCACACGATCTAGCGCTGTAAAACCTGAAGGAACCCCCGTGAGGCCATCCTTTTGATTCTTTCTTGCCTCAAGTTCAAGGATGGCGTCTCGCATAATGGAGCGCATGTCCGAGTAATTCCTGCGGATATTTTTCTCTGATATTTCAAATAGCGACTGCTCCATCGCATCCAAAAGTTCGAATACATCCGTAGTTTCCTCAAAAGCGTCCTTCTGCATAGTGGAAGAGATCCGAATCAAATCCCGCTTGATGGATTGCTCGGTGATGATGCGCGCGTGAAATTCAATATTGGCCGCTGAAGCTACCTTGGAGGTGAGTTCAGTGATGTAAAATGCTCCACCAGCCACCTCTAGAGCTCCATTTTTGCGGAGCTGGGTAGTAACCGTTAGCAAGTCAATGGGTAGACTTTCGGTAAACAAATCCAAAATGGCCTGAAAAATGACCTTGTGTGCTTCCTTATAAAAGCTTTCCACCTTCAGGATATCGATCACACTTGTCAACGCATCCTTTTCGAGCATTAAGGCACCCAAAACAGCCTCTTCCAGTTCCACCGCCTGCGGAGGAACTTTGCCTAAAAAGTTGGCAGGGGCATCAAAAGTAGGTTTCTTTCGATAGCCTCGAGCGGAAGGGGTGTTTTCAGTCATGTACCAAATTTACCTGCTGGAAAGCAAGAGTTTTAAACAAGTTTTCCCATAGTTATCAACATGCTTCTAAGGCCCAAATTGGGCCTATTTTGGCAAGGCTTCTATCCCAAAAATCAAGCTGACCAAGGAAGGATTGCTATCTAATTTACGCATTAAAGTACTGGGAAAGCTATAAATGGCCCATTAGTAGCCCTATTTAAAAAAACGTATCCCAATAAAAAAAATAAATTACTGGCTGAACCTACCCCCCGCACCGAGATTTTATAGGTAAGTTTGACAAGCAAAAATCACAAGTCAATCTCTTCATGAAACAGTATCATTTCATAGCTATCGGAGGTGCCGTCATGCACAATCTAGCCCTTGCTTTGGTTGAAAAAGGCTATAACGTCACTGGCAGCGACGATGAAATCTACGAGCCATCCAAAACACGCCTCAACAAAGCGGGCATCCTACCCCGGGAGCAAGGCTGGTTTCCTGAAAAAATCCATGCGGGACTAGAGGGTATCCTGCTCGGCATGCATGCGAGAATTGACAATCCCGAATTGCTTCGTGCTCAGGAGCTGGGAATACCGGTATATTCTTTCCCTGAGTTTATTTACAACCAAAGTCAAGACAAGAAACGCGTAGTCATCGCGGGTTCCCATGGCAAGACTTCTATCACCTCCATCATCCTTCACGTGTTAAAAGACCAAGGCATTGACTTTGACTATTTGGTAGGCGCCCAAATTGAAGGATTTGACCTCATGGTAAGGCTTTCCAATGCCCCAATCATTGTCATCGAAGGTGACGAATACCTTACCTCTCCCTTGGACCGCACCCCCAAATTTTTTCACTACCGCCATGATCTACTATTGGTGAGCGGCATCGCCTGGGACCACTTCAACGTCTTTCCAGATTTTGAGGATTATGTTCGGCAATTTGCCCAACTCATCGACAAAACGACTACCGAGGGTGCACTCATCTACTGCAGCGTAGATCCTCTGGTCAAAGAAGCCGCAGAAAAGTCTCCAACCAAAGGTCGAAAAATCCCCTACCAAGCACACACTTCTCGAATTCAAGAAGGGAAAACAATCCTCCTCACTCCCACTGGAGAAGTGGAAATCGGAATCTTCGGAGACCACAACCTCCAAAATCTCCAAGGTGCATTGTATATCTGTGAGGAACTTGGTGTTTCTGCTGCCCAATTTTACGCCTCCATCAGTACCTTCAAAGGGGCCGCAAAGCGTCAGGAAATCTTGGCTCAGCATGCTTCAGGCATTCTTTTTAGGGACTTTGCCCATGCCCCCTCCAAACTCAAAGCAACGGTACAAGCAGTTAAAACCCAGTTTCCAAGCCGGCGCCTACTCGCAGTGCAAGAACTTCATACCTACTCCTCCCTTAACAAGGCCTTTTTGCCTAACTATGCCCACAGCATGGACGAGGCTGATGTGGCCATTCTGTACCTCAACCCCCATGCGGTAGCCTTGAAAAAGCTTGAGCTGATGAGTGAAGCTGAATTGAGGGCAGGTTTTCAACGTCCAGACCTACGCCTGTTTACCGATAGTAGCGCCTTACGTGACTACCTAGCTGCACAGGACTACACACAAACCAACCTGCTGCTTATGAGCTCAGGCAACTACGACAACATGGACCTCGAGGTCCTCAAAGAAAAATTTACTAGCCATGCATCTTAATCTCAAAAACTCCATTGCCTTCTTTGACCTAGAAGCTACGGGCACCAACGTTTCCACGGACCGTATTGTGGAAATTTCGATCGTCAAATTGAACCCCGATGGCGGTCAGCAGATCTTTACCCGACGGGTCAACCCAGGCATTCCCATTCCTTTGGAAGCCTCACTAATCCATGGCTTGTACGACAAAGACCTCAAAAACGAGCCCTTCTTCAGAGATATCGCCCAGGAAGTAGTTCAGTTTATTGGCCTCTCTGACCTAGCAGGCTTCAACGTCTTGAAATACGACATCCCCCTACTTGTGGAAGAATTTCTTCGTTCTGGGATAGATTTTGACCTGGACAAACGAAACTTATTGGACGCGCAAAAGATTTTCCACCTGATGGAAAAGCGAAACCTGACAGCGGCTTACAAATTTTACTGCGGTAAAAAACTTGAAAATGCCCATAGCGCTGAGGCCGATACATTGGCCACTGTGGATGTATTTCGCGCACAGGTGGAACGCTACCTTGGCGAAACAGCAGTTGACCTGCAGGGAAATACACTTGGCGTATTTGAAAACGACATGAAAAAAATCCATGCCCTCGTCAATGAACGAATGGTGGATCTCGCGGGTCGCTTTGTATTCAACGCACAAGGTCAAGAAGTATTTAACTTCGGAAAACACAAAGGAAAAACCATTGATCAGGCGCTCAAAGAAGAGCCTGGCTATTACGAGTGGATGATGAAGGGAGATTTTCCGCTTGACACAAAACGAAAACTTACCCAAATCAAGCTGCGAGGCTTCAATGGACGCTAAAATTTGAAATACTCAAAAAAAACTTAGCCTGAATGGGCTAAGTTTTTTTTTATACTAGTTCACATTCTATTTTGATCCTTTAGCTTGTTCATAGATCGCTATCGCTTCAGGCAGCAATGAATTAAGGCGTTCAATTCTTCGAGTAGGTCCAGGATGGGTTGATAAAAACTCAAATTCTTCCTCTTCGGTATCCTCAGCCATTCTTTCCCAAAAAGCGGGACCTTCTCGAGGATCATACCCCGCCATGGCCATAAAAATCAAGCCCATACGATCAGCTTCTAGTTCATGTTTTCTAGAAAAACCAAGTATTTGAAGTTCGGAACCTACCCCAACAGCTTGAAGTAATAGCTCTTGAGTAAGCGTCGGGTTTTCCCCAATTGCAATGTCCACAGCTGTTACTCCGAGCTCGAAAAGTAATTCTTGAGACATTCTTTCATTTGCATGCCCTGCTACAGCATGTGCGATTTCATGTCCCATAATTACTGCAATGCCTGTTTCATCCCTGGTAAATGGCAAAATCCCTGTGTAAAATGCTACCTTCCCCCCAGGCATACACCAGGCATTCACTTCCTCACTCTCAAGCAAATTAAACTCCCAGTCTAATTCGTTAACTAACGAATCATACCCTTGCTCTTTCAAATACGTTTCCACAGCTTCGGCCATTTTATTGCCTACTTTCACTATTTCTTGGCCTTCTTTGGTGGACGTCAATACCTCACTATCCGTCAAGGTTTCGTTGTATTCGTCATTTACCAATGGCATCAATTCTTGGGTGGTAAAAATGGATAGCTGACTTCTTCCAGTTAGTGGAACAATCGAACAAGCCGATAAGGCATAAACAATGCAAAAAAGAGCTGCTAACTTTTTCATGGTAATGTTTTTCTGAGGGTGATCGTTCTAAAAATATCAAAAGAACTTGATTATTCTTAAAACATATCAAAAATTCAAAGAATCTTCTTTTCTTAGCCTCTATGGAAACTAAAATGAATCTGCCAGCCCCAGCTTTAGCTTACCAAAAAAAAATGATGAACTCCTTTATTTTTTGGTGGGCCATGCTTTTCAAATTGCCTACTGCTGTATTTTGGAGATTGAAGATGGTTCGACTTGACAGGCAGCACTGTGTGGTCAGCATCCCCTATTTTTGGCGAAGTCAAAATCCCTTCAAATCCATCTATTTTGCAGCGCTTGCAGGAGCTGCCGAACTGAGTACGGGGGCCTTATGTCAACTAGCACTTGCTGGCCAAGGCGCTTTCAGCATGTTGGTGGTGGATTTTCGTGCCGAATACAGTAAAAAAGCAAGCACAAAAACTACCTTCAGCTGCGAACAAGGAGCCGAAGTTTTTGATTTAGTCGCTTCATTAAATCCGGGTGAAAGTAAGCAAATCACCATGGTGTCCTACGGCAAAAATACGGCTGGAGAAGAGGTAGCACGATTTTTCATCACCTGGTCCTTCAAGAGAAAAAGCTAATCTTCCATCAAAAACTCCAAGCGAAAAAATTCTTTTAAGGAGGCCAGCACACGCTCCTTGGACCAGCCCAGAAACTCATGCGCGGCATGAAACGTGTTGAAGCGCAAGATCATCTCGTCCCATTTTTTCCGGTCCAGCCTGTATTGCTGCATTAATTCAATGCGTACCGAATCAGCATCAATCACCTCCAGGTAACCAGCACGCTGTCGCTCCCAGTTCATCCGCTCTTCATAGGCCCTAAGTTGCCTGTTTCTCTTCGAAAAATAGCTGATTGGTCCATAAATGGTGAAACCTGGCGTGGGTGAGGTCGAATCAGTAGCTCCGAAGCCTACCTGCTGACTAAGCGGCTTTTCTACTACTGGCTCTTCTTCGGATAAGTATAATTTCCCGTCTTTAAATCGAAATCGGTAGGGCTCGGCTTTGACCTGAAAGGTTGGCAGCAAGCGCGCCAAATCTTGGAGTTCTATAAACAAAAATTGTTCTTCTGTAAGAACGATTTTGGTTTCCAAAAATCCAGGAAAACTAAGCCGCAAGGTATCCCCTACCGTGGCGTTTATAGAAAAATAGCCGCGGGCATTGGTACTTGTTTTCTCTAGAAAAGAACTACGCACCAATACCCCCTCGAGATATTTTTTGTCCCACGCATCAATAACATTACCCGAATACCGACGCTGTGCGCTTGCGGTGACGACCGAAAAGAATACTAAAAAAAGAAGAATAAGCTGCTTCATAGCTTTTCAAAAGTAGGAACTGTTGCCCGGCAGGAAAATGATTTGCTGTTAAAGAAGTTTAAATGACTCGCTTTTTTCTATATCGCTTGGGTAAGGAATCATTTACCTTTGGCACATGAAGTTTGCCCTCACTCGAATCGCTCCTACTCCAAGTGGTTTTTTGCACCTTGGCAATGCCTATTCCTTTTTGCTCACCAAGGCCTTGGCACAAAAGCACGGCGCCAAGCTCTTGCTGCGGATTGATGATCTAGATCGGGAGCGTTACCGGCCAGAATACCTGCAAGACATTTTTGACACGCTGGATTTTTTAGAAATCACAGTCGACCAAGGCCCCCGATCCATCGCAGAATTTGAATCGGACTGGTCCCAAGTGCACCGATTACCTTTGTACACCGCTGCACTCGAGCAGCTACGCAAAAATCGCCTCCTGTTTGCCTGTACCTGTACCCGAAGTCAAATTCTTCAAATCGATCCCAAAGGCGCCTACCTGGGGCAATGCATTGATCGAAGACTGCCCTTAGACCGAGCGGAAGTAGCCTGGCGAGTCAATACCCTTGATGCTGATTTCTTGTCATTCATAGCCTACCCACAGCAACTGAAAACAGAATTGATCCCCGAAGAGGGTACTTGCTACCTAATTAGAAAAAAAGACGGCATGCCTGCCTATCAACTCAGCTCGATGGTAGATGATAGTCACTTTGGGGTTGACCTGATTGTAAGAGGGCAAGATTTGTATCCCTCTACATTGGCTCAACTTGACCTGGCTCGGTTGCTAGGCAAGGAAACCTTTGCACAGACAACTTTTCTTCACCACCCCCTGTTGAAGGGACTAGACAAAACCAAGCTATCCAAATCTGCAGGCGCTTATTCCATTCGACAGCTGCGCCAAGACAGTAAAACATTGACAGACCTGTTTAAACTTCTTGGCCAAAGCCTAGGCTTGAACGAGGAACTGAGGTCCTTTGAGGATTTTGAGGGAAACTTAACGCTATAAAAAATGGGTTCTGACTAATCAGAACCCTTTTTTTATAGAACGTACATTTAAAATTTTATACTTATCCGCTTTTTTACTTGAAACGAAAGAAAATAAGGTTTGAAGGATAAGAAAATGTGCAGTGGAAAGTGAACCGTCAGCTATCGACGATTTAAATTTTACTTATACTTTGCCGCTTGCCCTGGAGCAACGGTTGATTTTTGAATGAACTGACGGATATCCTCGTTGGAGCGAGCGAGATCTTCTGCGCGCAGGTACATCATATGCCCCGAACGGTAGCCCTTAAAATCAATTCTATTTTTCAGCTTGCCATTTGGGTCGATGTGCCAAGTGCTGTACTTCGCATTGAAGTAGTCTGTTCCCCCATCAAAATAGCCAGACTGCACCATCAAATGAAGGTAAGGATTTTGACGCATGGCTGTTCCTAAGTCATTGGCGGTGTTTTCGTTGCTTCTGTCCCAAGGATTGACAGGGCCAAATAGGTTGTAGGTCAGGTCGGTGTTGAACTTAAGCACATTTTTGGCATATAGATTAAATGCTGGCGCAAAGGCATGGTTCCAGCTAGTCAAGGCGGGATCAAAATCATAGCTATTCCCCGCTTCCATGCGATCAAAGCCTTTGTACCGGCTATCCAGGCGACCGATGGTCATACCATCACGTTCTCTTAATAACTCTTTCCAGAAAAACCCGGTAGGGACCATCAGGTTGTGTTGCAGAATAGACTCCTTGCTCAAGCCAGAGTAGTAGGCCATTTTGGTAGCGATTGCCTCACGCTCAGTTTCAGTGAGCAAGCCTCCTTTTGCCATGGCAGGAAGAATCTCATTGACAGCCATAGGTTCCACGATAGCCAAGATCTCATCCAAATCCTTCGCTTGAAGTTCGGCAGGTAGTGCTTTGTGGTACCAAGCTGTAGCTGCATAGTACGGCCAATAGTTTGCCATTTTCACAGGACCATCACGCAAAATGCCCATGTCTGTTGGAGATACCAAGATCACCCCATTGAAATACATCCAATGTGAATTCTGCAATTGTGAAACCAATCCGGCCACGCGGGTGGTACCGTAGCTTTCTCCAATGAGGTATTTTGGAGAGGCCCAACGATTTTGACGCGTAACGAAGGTATTGACCCAGTCCGCTAAGTACTTGATATCCGAATTGATACCAAAAAAGGTGCCGCGAGGCGTATCTTCCTTTACAATTCTAGAATAGCCCGTATTTACAGGATCGATATAGACAATGTCGGCTACATCCAGGATGGAATGAGGATTGGACTTGGTACCGTAGGGTTGCACAGGGTAGCCTTCGTCATCAATATTGAGGACCACAGGACCAGTGTAGGCCAAGTGCATCCAGATGGAAGCGGAACCAGGGCCACCGTTGAAGCTAACTACCAGAGGTCGCTTGCTCTTGTCGGCCACATCGGTACGTTCGTAATAGGTGTAAAATAAAGAGGCCATCGGCTCACCCTTTTCGTCCCATACGGGCTGAGTACCTGCGGTGGCTTTGTAAGGAACGCGCTTTCCTTTGATCATCACCTCAGCGGTAGATTCCACCTTGGATTCCACCTCAATTTTACGCGTCGTCTGCGCCACCGCTAGGGTGACCAAACAGCCTAGCACTAGGCTTAAAGATAGTTTTTTCATGGGTTGGACTTGTTAATTTAAGGATAGTAAGTACGTTTTTATTTAACTAGCTCGAAGTGAAAATTACAGAAGCGGTAGCCCGCCCTTTTTTTCACAAGGAAACTAACCATAATCCGGTTTAGAATCGATTAGAAGCTCAAGGTACCTACCAAGACCTGTACTGCATTACCTTGGATAAGTACGCGATCTCCCATTATTTCTAAAAGAAGTTCCCCTCCTCGAGTACTTGCTTGATAGGCTTTAAATTTGGTTTTTCCTGTTTTCTCGCGCCAATAGTCCACCAAAGCACAGTGTGCAAAGCCCGTTACAGGATCTTCAGGTACGCCTACATTGGGACCGAAAAACCGACTGACCATGTCGTAACCATTACTTCCTGCTGCTGTCACGATAAAACCCTCTTCGCTTGTCTCTGCAATTCGTGTAAAATTGGGTTGAAAAGAACGCACCGCCTCCTCATCTGCCAACTCAAAAATCCAGTTTTTTCTAAGTTGAGCAGCCTGAACAATTTTGCTTCCGAAAATTTCTTCTGCATAATCAGGGTGCTGAGCTACCCGCGTTGGAAGTAAAGGGAAGTCCATACAGATCAAATCCACCTGATTAGTCACGCTTAGTTCTCCACTTAGAGTTTGAAAGCGAATACCAGCATCTTGTTTTACCCAGCCTGAGGCATACATCCAAAACGCAGCTGCAAGGGTCGCATGACCACACAAATCAATTTCTTGGGTAGGCGTAAACCAGCGAAGGGAAAAATTACCCTCCTCCTGAGTTTTCTCCACAAAAGCCGTTTCGCTCAGGCTCATCTCCATTGCTATGGCTTGCATCTCCTCTTTCGTTAAGGGGCTGTCCAAAAGACAAGCCGCTGCAGGATTACCTGAAAATGGCTTCTTCGAAAAAGAATCTACGACTGCAATCGCTATATTTTTCATCAATAGGCTTGTTTTAACACGTTAAAATGGTGAATAAAATGACCTGGGATGATCCAAAGCAAGGCGCGTACGCTCGTAACATTGCCATTGGCAGTTCCTAATGCAGAAAAAGAGGCCTCTGGCAAAGTCTTGATCAGACTTAGTAAGGCCAACCGTTGTGCTTCAAAGTCCTCCATCAAATCCGCTAAGGGTACCTCACCAAAGGCCCCCTGAGGCACATAGGCATCCTGATCATACCCAGGAAGCGATTGTTGTTCCCCGCGGGCCAAGCACAAGGCACGAAAAGTCATGATACGTTCGGTATCCAAAAGGTGGCCTAGCACTTCTTTGGGCGTCCACTTGCCTGGTGCGTAGGCCTTCATCTCCCAGCCAGCCGATTTAGATGCAATGAAGTTTTTCCATTCTTCTAGCTGGGCCCGAATCAAATCTGAGTAATGCTGCCCTTCAAGTTGGGAAATATAGGTCTCGTAATACGGATGATATTCACCTTTGTTGGGTAGAGAAAATGTATTCATGTAAAATATGGGAGATAGATTCGATTCTGAACTAAATTTAGGACGAACAGTAGAAAACCACCCCATCATGCGTCAAATTTTATTCCTCCTTGCCTTTGGATTACTTTCTTCAGGCAGCATTGCCCAGCAGACGGTCATCCGGAATCCTGAAATTCAACAGCTTGTACAGCAGGTGTCGGCGGATAGCCTCAAAAAATACACAGAAAAACTCGCCTCTTTTCACAGCAGGCACACGCTCAATACCGATGCAGAGAAGGGTATGATCGCTGCGCAGCGCTACGTGCAAGAAAAATTTGCCCAGTTTGCCCAATTAACACAAGGCCGCATGACTGCCAACATTGACGCCTTTGTCACACCAGGCGACGGGCGACGCATCTTAGTCGATGCCAAGGTGGCAAATGTCCTGGCCACACTCAAAGGTACCGACCCCAATGATCCCCGAATCATCGTGGTGTCCGGACACCTGGACTCCAGAAACAAGGATGTACTAGATGCTGTCGGGGCGGCTCCGGGAGCCAATGACGACGGCTCGGGTGTAGCAGTGGTGCTGGAACTTTCACGGATCATGGCACAGGCCAAGTTTCCAGCAACCGTACTTTTTGTGGCTTTTACGGGCGAAGAGCAAGGCCTCAAGGGAGCGGGCTATCTGGCAGACAAAGCCAAATCGGAATCTTGGAAGATTGAGGCCGTACTAAACAACGATATCGTAGGAAATAGCGCTTCCTCAGAAACAAACCTACTCAACAATACCGTTATGCGGGTTTTTTCGGAAACGGTACCCCTAGCAGAAGACGAGCGCGGAGCCAACTTGCGCCGCTCCATCAATGCAGACAACGACAGCCCCTCGCGACAGCTGGCCCGCTACATCAAGGAGCTCGGCGAACGCTATGTGGATCATATGGAGGTAAAATTAATCTACCGAAGCGATCGATTTCTCCGCGGGGGTGACCAAACACCGTTTATGCGAAATGGCTTCACTGCCGTTCGAATGTCAGAAATGAATGAAAACTTCCTTTACCAACACGAGAATGTCCGCGTTGAAAACGGCATACAGTATGGTGACTTGCCCGAATTCATGGATTTTGAGTACCTGCGCAAGGTGGCAGCAGTCAACTTGGCCACAGCAGCTTCCTTAGCCCAAGCCCCAAGTATGCCACAGGAAGTGAAAATAGATGTTCGCGGACTGACCAATTCTTCTACACTAAGCTGGCAAGCGCCAGTTTACGGAAAAGCAAAGGGCTACTACGTGCTGATGCGGGAAACCTCTTCCTCCATGTGGGAAAAGAAGTTTTATACCCAAGAAACCCAACTAAAGCTTCCCTACAGCAAAGACAATTACTTCTTTGCCGTACAAGCTGTAGGCGAGCAGGGTGCTGAAAGTTTACCAGCCTTTCCTATTCCCCTGAGCCGCTAAAGTTGATTTAAACCTAATCAGCCACTCGAGTACTTTCCATTGGAAGGGCACTCGAGTGGCTTATTTTTTAGAAGAAGCTCCTCCCCTTTTTTTTTACCCACTTCGGCTAGTAATCAAGGACGCCCAACCTGCATTGGAAAGGGCTTTAGCAGGCAATTTTAACGTGTTTACCCAGTTAAAAAATTTATTTTACTACGTATTAACTAAAAATACCATGTATTATTTATATTTTTTTAATAAAATAGCTTATTAATTAATTTTTATTCATTTATTTAACTATTCCTATTTTTTATTGCCAATAGGCAGCTACTTCAACCCTACTTTTATGAATACGCAAGCTCAATTTTTTCAAAAGCTTAAACCTACCGTCCCGATTTATTCTTCTTTAGCGGCAGAAGTGGCCACAGCACTACAAGTAAGTGTGGACAGTGCATATCGCCGCATCCGCGGAGAAAAATTGTTGGATTTTGATGAAATCAGCCTCCTAGGCAAATACTTCAATGTCTCCTTAGATGAGTTTTTGTGCCTAAACACCACCTCAATCCTTTTCCAAAGCACCTCGAAGCGATCACAAGAAGATGCATTAATGCACTGGCTGGAGGATTTGTACGGACAGCTTCACTTCATCAACAGCCACCCAAGGCGTCACTTGTATTTTTTAATCAACGACCTCCCTCCTTTTCACCACTTTTATCACCCGTTGCTGACCAGCTTTAAGATTTTTTTCTGGATTCGGTCCATCCTTCCGCTGGGGCAACTCGACCAGGAAAAATTCAGTCTGACAAAAAATTACCTCGCACCCTACGAAGCTATGGTACAGAAAATTGTCCGTGCCTACACCAAGGTTCCTAGTACGGAGCTATGGAATAAAGATGCCCTCAATACCACTCTAAGGCAAATAGAAACTTATCATGAGATGGGTCTCATGGCCGACAAAGACACAAGCCGGCAGGTATATGGCAGCCTATTGGCCGTGATAGATCACTTAGAAAAAATGGCTTTTCAAGGGACAAAGTCCGTTTTAGGGCAGAGAGAAACGATAGAAAGTGCGACGTACACCCTTTATCTTAACGACATTGTCTCGGGAGACAATACCGTGATGGCAGAGATTGGTGAGGCAAAAATCACCTACCTCAACCACAGCGTGCTGTATTTTGTCGGATCCAAGGACAGAGATTTCAACGAAAGCACCTTCCGCAACATGGAAAACCTCATCAAAAAGTCAAGCCTCCTGAGTGGTTCGGGAGAAAAGGAACGGACGCTGGTCTTCAACAAACTTCGAAAGAAGGTTCTTGCAAAAATCGAAGGTTTGGACCGCTAGGGAGGATAATCTACAACAGCCTAATGCACAGCTCATTCGCTCCAGAAGAAAATTACAGAATTCCTTTTTCGGGATACTTCGGTACTACCGTTCTACCGAAGGCTTTCAATTCTTCAATCTGCCCCTCCATATCCCCATTGGGATATATGCAAGGACCAATTCCTGCCTCCTTCTTTTTGTAGTCCAAATAGCCTACCACCATTGGAACATTTGCTCCAAGTGCAGTATGGTAAAATCCTGATTTCCATTTTTTTACAGCACTTCGAGTTCCTTCCGGTGTAACCATTATGACAAGTTCGTCCCGCTCGTTAAGCATCTGGGTCATTGCTTCGGTGTAAGTTTGCTTTTTCCCACCTGGAATTCGCTTGCGGTCGATTGGGATGGCTCCCAAGCTCGACAGAAACCAACCCAGCGGGCCAATCATGACCTCTTTTTTTATGGTAAACCTAACAGCAGGAATATCCATCAAATAAAAGGCCGCTCGAGCATACATCAAGTCCCAGTTGGAAGTGTGGGGAATGGCAATGAGCACGGCTTTTTTCACACCTTGGGGCCAGTTGGGCTGCAGGCTCCAACCAGATAGCCAAAAGATTATTTTAGATAAAAACTTCATCATATGTCAGTAGGATTTGGTTGGGATGGCGTCGCAAAATCCATCAATTCAGGATTGGCTTCGATGACTTTCATCGCTTGGGAATAGCCGGCTTGGAAAAGGTCAGCGGCTTTGCTGATGTCAAAAACCCCAAACTTGCCAAGGCCAGGTGCTTCGATAAAATAATCACAGGCAGCCACACGGGTGTAGACATTAAAATTCATGTTTATCATCACAACACGTTCGATGAGGTTTTTGATATTGCTTACTTTGCTTACCGGTAAAAGGTGGTTACAGCTGGCACCAAAAATCACCTCACAATCCCCTTGCAAAGGCTCCACAGGCATGTTGTTTAGCACCCCGCCATCCACCAAGTAGCGTGACTCGTGGTAGATGGGTTCAAACATTCCAGGAATACTGCAAGAAGCCAAAATGGGCTGAATCAAAGCTCTATTTTCAAAGTACACTGACTCCCCTTTTCCGATGTCTGTAGCTGCTATTGCAAGCGGAATAGAAAGTTTGGAGAAATCGTCGTGAGGAAGGTACTGCTTAAATAGGTGTGCTAGATTTTCCATTTTAAGCAGTCCATTCCACGAAATCGCTGGACGCATCAACTTGAAGTAGTTGGTTTCAAGGATGATTTTCATAACCTCATCGGGCGTATATCCTTGGCAATACATTGCAGCCACGACTGCTCCAGCGGAACTTCCAGCCACCTTACCGGGGAAAATACCCACTTCGTTTAGCGCTTTCAACACGCCCAAGTGAGAAATACCCCGTACTCCTCCTCCCGAAAGTGCGATGCCTATGCGCGGGTTAGCATTCATCCAATCGAAAGGTTTGATCCACACGAACGCCCTTTTCCGTCATTTTGACGGTGCAACATTCGTTCACTGAGTCGTGCTCTAGGAAAAGAACGTAATTTTCTCTGGCTGCTTCTTCCAAAAACTCCTGCTTCTCCTGAAGCGTGAGTAGTGGTCGGGTATCGTAGCCCATCACGTACGGAAGAGGAAGGTGGCCCACCGAAGGTAGTAGGTCGGCCATAAAGACTAGTGTACGGCCCTTATAGCGCAGTTTAGGGAGCATTTGCTTGTCTGTATGCCCATCCATGGTTAGGAAATCAAACCCAGGAAAAAGTGATTTTTCGTGTAGGTCTACAAAGTTTAGCACACCATGATCCTTCAAAGGCTGTATGTTCTCTTCCAAAAAAGAAGCTTTTTCGCGTGCATTAGGCACGGTTGCCCAGTTCCAATGTGCCTCATTTGACCAGTATTTCGCCTTGGGAAAAGCAAGCTCATACTGTCCATGCGAGCCGTAAGTGACACTACCTCCACAATGATCGAAGTGTAGGTGGGTCAAGAACACATCCGTAATATCTGTCGGATGCACACCCAGTTGCCAGAGGCTTTTGTCTAGCGACGCCTCTCCGTGCAAGTGATAATGAGAAAAAAATCGAGCGTCCTGCTTGTCTCCAATGCCTGTATCCACCAAGACAAGGCGGTTACCTTCGGACACTAGGAGGCAGCGCATGGCCCAAGTGCATAGGTTATTTTCGTCGGCCGGATTGGTGCGGGACCATAGCGATTTGGGAACTACCCCAAACATGGCGCCCCCATCCAATTTAAAAAAGCCGGTATCTACTGCAAAAACGTCCATTTCGGTTAGCAACTAAGGGTAAAAAAAGTAACCTCCACAAAATGAGAAGCCACTTTTTTAAGGGTAAAGGAGAACCATCGGAGGTGAAAGTGAAAAGGTCCTATTCCACTACCACGCCCATGGCGCAAAACTTCTCGATGCGTTGATCAATTCGTTCCTCAGGTGAACAAGCATCCAATTCCTTCAACGCTTGAGAAATCACCTGCTTGATGGTTTTGGCCATGCCCTTGAGGTCTTTATGTGCTCCACCAAGCGGCTCAGGAAGGATCCCGTCAATGAGACCGTTCGTTTTCATATCAGTTGCTGTCAGCTTTAGCGCCTCTGCCGCCTGCTCCTTGTAGTCCCAAGATCTCCAAAGAATGGAAGAGCAAGATTCTGGAGAAATGACCGAGTACCAGGTATTTTCAAGCATCAAGACGCGGTCTCCAATGGCGATGCCCAAAGCACCTCCAGAAGCTCCCTCACCAATGATGATGCAAATCACCGGTACCTTGAGCATAAACATTTCTTTGATGTTGCGAGCAATGGCTTCTCCTTGGCCCCTCTCTTCTGCCTCAAGGCCCGGAAAGGCTCCCGGGGTATCGATCAAGGTCACGATGGGTTTGTTGAATTTTTCAGCCATTTTCATAAGGCGAAGTGCCTTTCGGTAGCCCTCAGGGTTGGCCATACCAAAATTACGCTCCTGGCGCTGCTTGGTATTTCGCCCTTTTTGTTGCCCTACAAAAAGTACCGTTCTTCCGTCAATGTCACCAAAGCCACCAATCATGGCCTTGTCGTCCTTCACTGTTCTGTCGCCGTGCAACTCAATAAAATCGTTCGTGATTTCATAGATATAGTCTAAGGCGTAGGGTCTGTCTGCATGTCGAGACAACTGCACGCGCTGCCAACGGGTTAGGTTGGCAAAAGTTTCTTTTTTCAATGCCGAAATTTTACCTTCCAAAGAGTCGATGTCTTTACTCAGGTTGATGTTTCTCCCCTTCGCCAACTCCTTCATTTCCTGAAGTTTCTGCTCTAAATCAGCAATAGGTTTTTCAAATTCCAAGACCATTTCCGTGATTTTTTTTGAATGACAAAGATACAGATAAGTCTGTATCCACGACGTAATCTTAGGAGGAATTGGCCGATTTTCCATAACACCTCAGTGTGGTGTTTCCAACGTCCTCACATAATCCTAGTGGATTAGCCAGTTTTGAAAAAAGGTTAAAAAGAGAAAAAATGAAGAAGGGAAACCATAAAAAAGGCCCCCAATCAAGGTTTCAGCATAGGTTGAGGGGCAACAAAAAAGTCCCTAATTTCTTAGGGACTTTAATGCGGAATGGACGGGACTCGAACCCGCGACCTCCTGCGTGACAGGCAGGCATTCTAACCAGCTGAACTACCACTCCAAGGTTAGAAAAAGAACAATTACGTCACATTTAATTGCTTATCTAGTCTAAAGGGCAATGCAAAACCCAATTGTACTACATGAAAATAATGATGCGGAATGGACGGGACTCGAACCCGCGACCTCCTGCGTGACAGGCAGGCATTCTAACCAGCTGAACTACCACTCCGTTACCCTTCGCTTTTGAAGTGGTGCAAAGGTAGAAAAACGGAACTTAACCGCAATAATTCGACTTTATTTTTTTAATAATGCGGCAGTATCTACTTAGCTGTCAATTCAATAAATATGCTTTTCTCACACCTAAACCGCATTCCTGTCCACTAATACGTGCACATTGGAATGCAACCAAAGAAAAGAAGCCGGAAAGCTAGTCCGCACATTTTCTTGGATTAACTCCGCAAAAGCCTCCTTTTTACCCGACCCTGCGATGAAGAGTAGCACCATCTTGGCCTGCAGAATGGCCCGAAGCCCTAGCGTCATGCCAAAAGTGGGTGGCTGCTTCAAGGACTTGATCATACCATTATTTAACGTGGTTTCTGCCAATTCACAGACGTGAACGGCAAGTTGAAGCGCTTGCCCAGGTTCGTTGAGGGCAATGTGGCCGTTAACCCCAATTCCCAAAATGCAAATATCTATCGGACCCTCTCTTTGCAACGCTTCCTCTAGCTCGGCACATGCCAGCTCAGGAGCTGTCGTATAGGGATCAAGCGTCCAATAACGATCGGAACTAACCTGCATGGGTTGCACAAACTTTCGTTGCACATCTTCCTCTGACGTAAAGGAAGAACCTGCTTCCAAACCTCCCCATTCATCGAGTTTAACCACACGCAACTTCATCCCGAAGGATGGGTTATGCTGTTTATGCGCTACAAGCTGGGCATAAGTACCCGAAGGTGATCCTCCACTAGCCACGCAAAACAGCAAATCGGGCTTTTGATCGATTTCACTTTTGATCAAATCAAAACCTTTTGTACTCATTGACTCGAAGTCAGAAAAATAATGGAAGTGCATAGGGCGACGATTTAGGCGATGGAAATGTGCTTATACTTCAAATCTACCCAATATCACTCCTGCTACCCAAATTTTTCAAGAGATTGCCTTCCGCTAGTCAACAATTTTCTCACAAATCACAAAACCCTCCTTATCTTATCGATCAGAAAAATTTAGTCGTTTTCCCTACCCTACCCATGAAAAAAACTTCCTTACTCCTTACCCTCGCTGCAGTGCTCTGTGCAACAAACTTGGCGGCACAGAAAAAAAAGAGCAGCAAGCCTGACCCAATCAAGCAATCCGTTCAGCAAACCATTGACGCACGATTTGCGGACATGACTTCCCTTAGCGACCAGATTTGGTCCTTTGAAGAGATCGCATTTAAAGAGACACAATCTTCTGCCGCCTTATCTGCCTACGCGGAGAAACTCGGATTTAAAGTCACCCGTGGTGTAGGCGAAATACCTACTGCCTTTGTTGCTGAATACGGATCGGGCTCCCCTATCATCGGTATCATGGGTGAATTTGATGGCTTGCCCGGCCTATCCCAAAATAAGGTTCCCTTTAAGAGTCCCCTCCACGCTGGTGCTCCTGGCCACGGATGCGGACATAACCTCTTTGGGGTAGCTTCCCTTGGTGCAGCTTCGGCCATCAAGGACTTAATTGCCTCTGGCGAGCTGAAAGGAACGATTCGTTTTTACGGAACTCCTGCTGAGGAAAAATACTTTGGCAAGCTTTGGATGATTCGCGCAGGGTTGATGGATGACGTAGATATCATGATGGACTGGCACCCTGCGGATGAAACGAAGACCGAAGTACAAAAAGGTCTGGCCTTGGTGGACTTCGTTGTTGAATTTAACGGGCAAGCGGCCCATGCTTCCGGTGACCCCTGGAATGGACGCTCTGCATCCGATGCGCTTGAGCTCTACACCAATGGGATCAACTACTACAGAGAGCATATCAAGCCGACAGTACGAATTCACTACCACATCCAGGATGGTGGGCAAGTGGTCAATGTAGTCCCCGACTACAGTCGCCTATGGGTGCGTGTGCGCGACTCCAGCAGAGATGGACTGCTACCTGTTTACAAACAAGTAGAAAAGATGGCTGAAGGAGCTGCCATCATGGCCAACGTAAGTCATAAAGTGACCTTGGTATCCGGTGTACACGAAATCTTGGTGAATCGTACCGGTTCGGCCATCATGCAACAAAACATCGAAGCACTGGGAGCAATTTCTTACACGGACGAAGAGCAGGCATTTGCCAAGAAAATCCAAGAAGCAAACGGCAAGCCACTTGTAGGCGTACTTTCCGAAATTAAGCCGATGGAGGAAACCCTTGAACATAGCATGGGAGGCAGCACCGATGTAGGAGACGTGAGCTGGGTAGTTCCCACCATTCGGATGGGTGCAACGGTTGCTCCTACTGGTACGCCTTGGCACTCTTGGTCAGTCGTTGCCTCGGTAGGCATGTCGATTGGCCACAAAGGAATGGGTTATGCTGCCAAGGCACTCGCGATGACGATGGTAGATTTATATAAAAACGAAACCCTACGCAACGAGATCAAAGCAGAGTTTGCACAGAAAAAAGGGAGCTATGTTTACAAAGGATTGGTTCCCGATGGACCTCCACCCTTGAAAGCTGGCTATTAATTTTAACCGCCCTCTCCTTTGATTCAAGATCGAGAGGGCGTTTTTTTATTCATGGTCAAAATAAAACATCATTTAATACCCTTTTTTTAAACTAAATCGCTGGTTTGCAGTTCTGAAGAAATAAACTAAAAACATAATACACCAATGAACAAATTCAAACTCGTATCCCTAGCCGTTTTGGGTTTTGCTGCAACCAGCCTTGTAAGCTGCAACGCACCAAAAGAAGGTGGTGAAGCAACTACTGACACTACTGTTGTTGAGACTGTAGTAGAAGCTCCCAACACTGTTGTTGACATCGCTGTTGGATCTCAGGATCACACTACGCTTGTTGCTGCTGTAACAGCTGCTGGCTTGGTAGAAACATTGAAAGGTGCAGGTCCTTTCACAATTTTTGCTCCAACCAATGCGGCTTTCGCTGCTTTGCCTGCTGGAACAGTTGATAATCTTTTGAAGCCTGAGAACAAAGAGAAATTGACATCAATCCTTACTTACCACGTAGTAGCTGGTAACGTAATGTCTGCTCAATTGACAGACGGTCAGAAAGTTGCTACCTTGAACGGTCAGGAATTGACTGTAGCCATCAAAGGCGATGTAGTAACCATCAACGGTGCAAAAGTTATCAAAGCGGATCTTGCTGGAAGCAATGGCGTAATCCACGTAGTGGATGGCGTTATTCAACCTAAGTAAGTAGCCCCACAGACATTGAAAAGTCGGCTTTTGGCCGACTTTTCTTGTTTAAGGCCAACCTGAAGTATTGGACGGTCTTTTTTGATTATCAAGAGGTCATCTCCTTCAATCTTGCAAGAGCTCCAACCTAGTGGCCAAAAAAAATTAAGGGACCGGTTTCGTAGCTCCTTATTTGGAAAACAATTTCTCCAAAATTTTATAGGTAATCAGGTAGGTTGGACGGACACCTTCCATCCCCAAAGCACCAGAAGCTAGCGTGCTACCTGATTCAAGGGGATTATCGGAAGCATAGTAGGCATAGAGCACCTTGATGTTGGCGCGGATGTTTGCCCTAATCTTGGAAGCCGACTGAATTGCTTTTTGGTAGTGAGCTCCCTCCATCTCTAGTCCTACAGCCTTCCATGAAGATTCCATAAAGTAGGTCAAGATGTCGCGGTTCTGTAGGGAAGTTCCCAGGACAGTAATCATCGAACCTTGGTACACACCTAAGCCATAACCCAAAAAGTCCGACTTTTTCAGCTCGTTACGGAAAGGATAATTATCTGCAGTTCCTTCAAACACGTGCGCGGTTGGCACCATCAAGTCACCTTTGCCACCATGCAGGATTCCAGCTTTCCCCATGATGGAGGTTGAAACCACATTAAGGGGGTATTTTTTATCTCCTTTGGTATAAGGCTTTAGAAGCTCATCAAAGCATTCGTAGGCCTGCTCGCCAAAGGCATAGTCCATGATGACAAACACAGGACGTTTTTCCTTTGGAAGATAAACACCCGGAATCAAGGTATCTACCTCCATCTCTGCCGTATCGATGAGCTGTGCACCAATATTGGTGCCCGAAGTATCGGGTAAGTCCAAAAATCCGTGTTTTTCGGCATAAGCGAGAATCTTTTTGCCTTCGTTATTTTTTGCACGAATAGAAATATCCGTCGCAATACGCTCCACCTCTTCAAAGCTATCCGCACCCAGCGCTTGGTGGGCATAGATGGTGTTGATGACGCTATGAAGGTTGGCCGAAATGATGTGTATCGGACGATTGATCAAGTTTCTTTCCAGAAGGACTTCCTTGATTCTGTCCGCCCAGCGCTCTCCGTACACGTGGTGACCCACGCGCTCCCTGAGGGTGGCGGAAAAGCTAATTTCCCGGTCTTGCCCAAGATTGGTTTCTTCCATGGCCAGCTTTCCCAAGTAGTATACGATTGAGAAAAGGCTGTTGGTATTCGTGCTTTCTTCAAATCGCTTGACTGCAGCGACCGTTTGTTCAAAGGTTCGCCCAATAATGTGGCTTAGGTAGGAAGCGGCGCTTTCGACTTCCTGTACCTCGCCCGCCTTTTCTTTCTTAACAAATTCCTCCAGCATTTGCCAGTTGGCCGTGATTCTCCCTTTTGGATCGGTGCTGTTTTGCTGGATTTTTCTGGACTCGATATAGAGAAATGTGAGGTGAGTTAATATGTCATAAATATCTGATCTTCCGCGTGTCATCTCCACGTACATGATCTGTTCATCTAACCTGTAGCAGTTTCTTTTTCTCCGTGGAGGCACGATGGGAGTCAACTGGGAGGTTTCATAGCCCTCACGACTTACAAGACGAACAAATCGGCATTCCTCTATGCCTTTGGGGAGTCGCTCCATCACGTAGAGGAGGCCGTCTAATTCTATTTTTTCAGTGTCCGTTAATTTGCCATAAATCTCTGGGCTGAGCACCATGAGCGCTTGGATCAAGCCTTCCCCCGAGACACCCAGGGGCTTGTAACTCCCCCGATTAAAAAGATGGCGCATGGTGATGTACAAACGCTCAATGGCAGCTCTAGATTCTTGGGCTTTGGTTCTTTTCATCGTGTGATAAATACGCTAAGTGGTTCTATAATGGTTCGTTAGGTGAATGCTCTATGGTAAGAGTCATGACCTTTTCGCTCCTTTGGTCATTTTACAGTTCAAGACTGACCTGCACAAACCTATTCTTCCCCTAGGGTCAACCTAGTTTCACAAAAGTGATACTTTTCTTGTTCGATTTGAAATCGTGCGATAGGGTTAAATTCAACAAAAATAGCGTTTTTTCTCGACTTATGGTCAAAAAAAGGGGGCTTACTCCTAAGATTATGCCCCTACTCCAATCAACCCTGTATCCACCGCTGAGAGGCAACGAATGTGCGTATAATTTGTTAGATCAGTTTGTCTGCAAAGAGCTTTTGTAATTTCTCCACCTTCGGTCTAACTACAAATTGGCAGTATGGCTGTCCTCCATGCTGCGCATAGTAGTTTTGGTGGTAGTTTTCTGCTACGTAAAAGTTGGAGAAGGGAGTTATCTCCGTAACTACAGGCGTACCATAGATTCCGGACTGCTCGAGTTGCTGTTTCATTTGGCTGGCAATGTTGGCTTGCTCCTCGTTTAGGTAAAAAATGGCCGAGCGGTATTGGGGTCCTACATCTGCACCCTGCCTGTTGAGCGTTGTAGGGTCGTGCGTGGCCCAGAAAACTTCAAGAAGGGCCTGAATGCTTATTTTCTCAGGATCAAAAATCACCTGAATCACCTCTGCATGTCCCGTGGTACCCGTACCTATTTGCGAATAGCTCGGCTGTACCACACTTCCGCCGGCATAGCCTGAAATTACAGATGTGACCCCCTTAAGTCGCAAAAAAACCGCCTCGGTACACCAAAAGCAGCCGCCACCGAGGACGAGTGCCTCTTGGCCAAATGGGAGTTGGAAAGAAGTCTGTGGAAGCTGAAGTGGTGAATTCATGGAAGTAAGTTTGGAGATTAACACTGGAAAGTAGCAGGAAGTTTGAGGAGAAGACGAGAAAAAGGAAGGTCTGGTTTCCTCATTTTTAAGCTTACCCGTTGTAAGAGGCTGCCAATGAGTCATTCCTTTTTATCAACCTAATTTTTCAATCCGTCATTTTTGATGGTTTATCCTTTGATCCCTACCATTAATCAAGAAAAACAGAGATAAAAAAAAATCTTCCTAGAAACTCATCCTCCATTTAGTAGTTTGCTGATTGAAGTTTAACAAAAATAGCGCATGAAGAAACAATTTCTAAAGGCAGGCATGCTGGCGGTTATGTTAGCGGGCTTGTTGACCCAAACGGTGTCAGCACAAAGCGATCCTACCGGAAAACGTAGGGTCACCACCACCTACGCCATCACCAATGCTACCGTAATCAAAGCCCCTGGAGATCCAGGCAGCAAAGCAACCATCCTAATTAAAGATGGCGTCATTTTGGGTGTAGGATCCTCGCTTTCTCTTCCAAAAGAAGCAAAAATTATTGCCGGAGACTCCTTATTTGTCTATCCAGGATTTATCGATGGTGCAGGTAATATGGGTATTACCAAACCAAAAGACTTAGAGCGCCCCAAAGATTTTGTGTCTTCCAATCCCGCAGACGAAATCGCAGGCATCAGCCCTTGGAGATCCGCTGTAGACAGCTACACTACTGTTAATACCTTAGTGGACGATTGGAGAAAAGAAGGCTTCACGATTAGCCAAGTGGTTCCAGACGGAGGTATGCTTCCAGGCAAAACAGCACTCATGATCTTGGGAGATGCAAAATCAAGTCCCCTGATTCGAGCTAATGTGTCCATGGCTGCAAACTTTAGAAGCTCTAGAGGCATGTATCCCGCCACCGTAGCCGGCGTTATGGCCAAGTTTAGAGACATCTACCAGAATACGACCGGAATCATCGAGCACGAGCGACTATTTACGTTCACTTCTGGTGTCAAAAGACCGCAAGCTACCCCTACCCAAACGGCTATGGCCCCAGTGGTGGAAAAACAGCTTCCGATCTTGTTTACCGCAGCCACAGAACTTGAAATCAGAAGAGTACTTTCTTTGCAGAAAGAATTGGGCTTTAAGCTTGTACTCACTGGCCTAGAAACGTACGAGTCAGTCATTCCTTTGCTAAAAACGGCTGGTACTCCCGTATTGATTAAACTACAGGTACCTGACGACAAATCCATCAAATCCCAAAAAGCGGAAGGCGTCACCGAAGCAACCAAAGCGGAGTATGCGCGCGTGAAAGAAGCCTATAACAAAGCCTTGACCCAAGCCGCTAAGCTGGAGAAGGCAGGAATCTTGTTCGGCTTTACTACCGTAGACGGCAAAGCTGGGGACATGCAGAAATCAATAAAAGCTATGATTGACAACGGGCTAACCGAAAAAGGTGCCTTGGCCGCGTTAACAACCAATCCTGCTGCAATTCTCGGAATATCTGCCCTCGCAGGCAGCCTTGAAAAAGGTAAGATGGCCAACCTGGTACTCACAACAGACACCCTATTTAATGCCGACACACAAATCAAGCACGTGATTGCCGATGGCTATGTGTTTGACTACGAAATCAAAAAGAAATCTGCACCTGCTGCAGGGAAATCTGAAGCGCCTGTGGAAGGAGCAATAGAGGGCCTATGGGAATATACGTCCGAAACTCCTGCAGGAAGTAGCGGTGGTGAGATTGTCCTCAAGCGTGAAAACGGAATCTTGGCCGGCAGCATTACCTATGACGACCCTATGGGTTCTGGCAAAGTCTCCTCTCCGATCAAAAATGCCACTTTAGCGGGTAAGAAACTTAGTTTCGAGTTTGATGTGGCCGCAGGGGGTATGAGCCTTACGGTTACGATTTCAGGAGAAATATCAGGCAAAACTATGGAAGGCAACTTGTCCATTCCTCAAATGGGTGCTTTTCCTGTCAAAGCAACCCTTTCTTCACCTAGCCAAGCGAACTAAACATGAAAAAGCTAAATTTCCTTCTCGCTGCGTTTTTTGGACTGGGTTTAAGCATTACCCATGCACAAGTACAAAAAGGCAGTATTCTAATTAAAAATGCAACCGTGCTTACGGTCACCAAGGGAAATCTCGAAGCATCCGATGTCTTGGTGCAAAATGGCATCATCACCCAGATTGGAAAGAACCTAACAGCACCTGCGGGGGTAATTTCCCTAGATGCTACCGGCAAATACCTGATGCCAGGTATCATTGACGCACACTCACACGTAGGATTGGATGTGGTCAACGAGGGCTCGGCACCTATTACTTCCGAAATTCGAATGAAAGATGTGGTCAATCCTACTGAAATCGGTATTTACCGTGCTTTAGCAGGTGGGGTTACTGTTTCACATGCCATGCACGGCTCTGCCAACGTAGTTGGCGGACAAAACGCCACCCTTAAGCACCGTTGGGGAACACTAGATCCAGGTGACGTCATCATGCAAGAGGCGCCACGTACCATCAAATTTGCCTTGGGCGAGAATCCTACCCGTGTACACGGCAGAGGAAATGGCATACAGCCCCGTTCCAGAATGGGTGTTGAAGCGGTGATCCGAAATGGATTCAATGAAGCCATTCAGTACAAGAAAGGCTGGGAAACTTACCAGCTAGCTAAAAACCAGAAAGGCAATACCACCCCACCACCAGCATACAGCGAGCGACTTCAAACCCTTGCAGATATTCTGGATGGCAAAATCATTGTTCATTGTCACTCCTACCGTGCGGATGAAATCTACATGCTCATCAACGTAGCCAAGGACTTTAACATCAAAAAATTGGTATTTCAACACACCAACGAAGGATTTAAAGTGGCCCCAGAGATTGCAAAATACACCATGGGTGCATCGGTGTTTGCCGACTGGTGGGCTTACAAAATGGAAGTATACTACTCCACTGCCTACAATGCTGCTATCCTTCAGAAAAATGGAGCAATTACCTCCATCAACTCAGACTCAGCCGAACTCATCCGCCATTTGTACCACGAAGCTGCCAAAACGCAGCGCTACGGAGGGTTGACAGACGAGGAAGCACTTGCGATGATCACCATCAATCCTGCCAAACAATTGGGTATTGAGGACAAGGTTGGCTCTATCGAACTAGGAAAGCAGGCCGATCTAGTGCTCTTTGAAGGACACCCACTCTCCTCTTATGCGATTCCGCAGATGACCTTCGTGGATGGTGTGAAGTATTTTGATAAGGCCGCAGACAAAAATGACCAACGCCTACAGGTATCAGCCACCGAAATGGTTGAACCTATCTTCTTGAGAGCCAACGATGAAGCCCACCGTTGCATGCAGGATGTGGATAACTACTTTGAAGCATTCCAGGGAGCATTCCTAAAAGAAAAACACTAATCACCCCGAAAATTCATACGAACATGAACCGAATTTTAAAAACCTTTTGTGCTACCCTACTTGCCCTACTTCCAATAGTGGCTATAGCCCAAATAGACGGGGAATTTGTAAAACCTCGCAATGGAAAATTCCTTTTGAAAAATGCCACCGTCGTAACGGTGACCAAAGGAACACTTGCCAATACCTCCGTCCTTCTAGAGAATGGTAAAATCGCCGAAGTGGGCACAAACCTATCCGCGGATGGCGCTGAAGTCATTGACTGCACGGGCTTGTTTATCTACCCAGGGATAATCGACGGAGGCACACGCTTAGGATTGGTGGAGGTGAGCTCCGTACCCGAAACCGTGGACTACTCCGACGTTGGAAACGTTACCCCCAACATGCAGGCCTTAACTACGGTTAATCCTAACTCCGAAGCTATCGGCGTGACGCGCGTATCGGGTGTGACTACTGTGTTGACTGTGCCTTCAGGAGGCCTGTTTCCAGGTACTGCTGCCTTGATCAATCTCAACGGATATACGCCAGATCAAATGTACGGGGGCTTCAAGGCTGTTGCCATGACCTTCCCAAGCTCGGGACGTAGAGGTCGTTTTGACAGAAGATCTGATGAAGACATCAAAAAGGATGGCGAAAAAGCTTTGAAAGAAGCAAACGAGATCTGGACTAATGCCAAAAACTACCTTGAACTGAAAACCTCTGGAGCCCAGCTCGCCTATTATCCTGAAATGGAGCAGCTTTCGAAGGTAGTCTCAGGAGAACTCGCCTTGCTTATCGAAGTGAATGCCGCTTCAGACATCCAAAATGCGATCAAATGGGTAGAAGGAAAAAACATCAAGGTCATCTTTACGGGTGTAGCCGAAGGATGGCGGGTAGCAGACGAAATTGCCAAAGCCAAGATCCCCGTGGTGACCGGTCCTGTGCAGGAGCTTCCTACGCGTTCCTCTGACCGTTACGACACACCTTATGCCAATGCAGGCCTACTTGCTAAAGCAGGAGTGAAAGTTGCCCTTCGCACCGATGAGGAAGAAAACGTGAGAAACCTACCCTTCCATGCCGCCTTTGCCGCTGCCTATGGCTTAGGAAAAGAAGAAGCATTGAGAGCCGTAACCATCAATCCTGCTGAGATCTTCGGCGTGGCAGACCAGTACGGCTCCATTGAAGCAGGCAAGCGTGCCAATGTCTTGGTTTCTACCGGAGATCCTTTTGAAACGCGTACGCAGCTTCTGCATGTATTTATTGATGGCTATAGAGTCCCAATGTCCAACCGACACATCCGTCTCTACCAGGAGTTCTTGGAAAGAACCCCTGGCTTGAAGGCCAATTGATCCCAAGAGGCCATGGAAATTTTCCATGGCCTTTTTACTTTATACGGCCTAACCAAGCACCAAAACCGCTCCCCTTTTTCACGATTATACCAGTCATCCCATGAATCAAAAAATCATATCCCTTGCTGCTGCCTTGCTCCTTTCCTTTACTGCCTTTGGGCAGCAGGATGGCTTTTTACCTTCGCAGCTAGCCGCACAAAAGAAATTTGAGTCGGACTACCTCAAGGCAGTCAATTTTGACCTCTTTAAGACGCACCTTACCGAGCTGACCAAAAATCCACACATCACAGGCACCCCAGAAAACGAACTGGTAAAAGACTACTTGGTCAAAATCATGGACGATGCGGGCATGGAGGTCAAAGTTTGGCCCTACGATGTGTATTTACCCAATCATCCCGGCAAATCAGAGCTACAAATCATCTCCCCTGTGCAATTGACCCTTTCCCAAAAAGAAGGAGAGTTGGCAGAAGATCCTTTCTCAACCGATCCCCGACTTTACTTAGGCTTCAATGCCTTCTCTGGCAGTGGAGACGTTACCGCGGAGGTCGTGTATGTCAACTACGGCACCCGGGAAGATTTTATGAAACTGGTAGAAATGGGAGTTCCACTAAAAGGAAAAATCGCTATTGCTCGCTATGGAGGCAACTTCCGTGGTTACAAAGCTAAGTTTGCTGAGCAGCAAGGCATGGTGGGACTGGTGGTGTACACCGACCCCAAGGATTCAGGATTTACCAGAGGTGACGTTTATCCCAAAGGCCCTTACTATAACGAAACCACCATTCAGCGTGGCTCCATGCTAACTTTGGATTTTACAGGCGATCCATTGACTCCCAACAGGCCAGCCCTTCCCTTGGATGGATCAGTAAAAATCAAGCGTGATGACCCTTCCACGGTAGACTTCCATACCATTCCAGTGACGCCTATTGGCTACGGTGCTGCCAAAGAAATCTTGAGCCGCATGACAGGTACTGAGGTGCCTGCCGCTTGGCAGGGTGGACTTCCCTTTACTTACAAACTTACGGGCGGTGCCGACTTGAAGGTAAGGGTGATGGTGGACCAAAAGCCAGAATTTATCCGTGCCAACAACGTTGTAGGCACCTTTATTGGAAAAGATCATCCCGACGAATGGATCATCTTGGGTAGTCACTACGATGCCTGGTCCTTTGGTGCTACCGATCCAAATTCTGGTACAGCCATGTTGCTCACCTTTGCAGAAGCCTTGGGTGAGTTGTACAAAAACGGCCAAAAGCCATCCCGATCGATCTTGATTGGACATTGGGATGCCGAAGAGCAAGGCGTGATCGGATCTACCGAATGGGTAGAGCACCTGAAAAAGGAACTGGGTGCGAAAGCCATTTCTTACATGAACTTTGACGGAGGTGCCTCAGGTAGAAATTTCGGTGCTTCAGCAGCGCCTACCTTAAAAAAGCTAATTATCGATGCTTCCAAAGAGGTCACCTACCCGGACTCTGCGAAAACTGTTTTTGAGATTTGGGCAGGAAAAAATGCAGAGCCTGGCATTGGTAATTTGGGTGGTGGCTCGGACCACATCGCCTTTTATATGCACGTGGGCATTCCTTCCTTGAGCGGTGGCTCTGGAGGTACCACCGCCTACCACTCCAACTACGATAATATCCACTACTACGGTAAGTTTTCTGACCCAAGCTTTAAAATGGGTGGTGCTGTGGCACAAGTGTTTGGACTGGTGGCAATCCGTCAGGCAAACGCGGCGATCATTCCCTACGACGTACCTCGCTATGCCAAAGATTTGAAAGGTCACTTTGAGCAGGCGGTAAAGAATGTGAAAGCCATGGATGCCAATTTTGGAGGCTTTGATAAGGTAGCACTTGCATTAAACCAACTTGAAGAAAGCTCGGAAGGCTACCAAAATGCACTCCTATCTGCTCTTGCTGAGGAAAAGCTAAGTGCAGCCACCTTGAAAAAAATCAATACCGAATTGATCGGATTGGAAAAAAGCTGGATAGACCCCAAGGGTATGTATTACGGTGAATGGTATAAATCACTGTACGTATGTAACGACCCCTTTTCAGGCTATGCCTCTTGGATCCTTCCTGGAATTCAATACGAAGTAGCGATACAAAATACCAGTCGATTGGAAGAGTGGGATTCGCGCTACGCAAAAGCCATCGGTGACTTAAGCAAGAAGGTAGATAAGCTCAGCAAGCTCCTCTCCCTTTAACCTGAAAATTTACAAAAAAGCCGCCAAGTGAATCCCTTGGCGGCTTTTTCTATTATTTCTTTAAGACCCTTCCCTCTTACCTTCGTACATATCGTACCTCAGCAGGCGGCAGTCGATCGTTCCGTTCCAAAACTCAATTCTTCGGCTTGCTTTTAAGCCTATTTTTTTAGCCAAGTCCATATTGCCCGTAAAAATATAACCTCTGTATCCGGCACATTTTTGCTTCATGAAGTCACCCATTCGTTTGTAGGTTTCTTCCAGCTCACTCAAATCCCCAAGGCGCTCCCCATACTCGGGATTGAATACGAGCACTCCCCTGGGTTTTTCTGGAATTTCTGTTTCTGCAAAATCGCCCGTTTGAAAGTCTATCATATGCTCCACCCCTGCGTAGGCAGCATTTTCTTGAGCAAAAGAGATTGCTTGCAAGGAAATATCTGAGGCGATGATTTTGACACCGGGGTCGTGGATGACTTTATTTTCCAGCTTCTTTTTCTTTGCCAAAAAGGTGTCTGACTGGTAGCCCAAAATGTGTTGGAAAGCATACTCTTCTCGGTACAAACCGGGATAGCGCTTGGAGGCAATAAGTGCCGCCTCAATTGCCAAGGTGCCCGATCCACACATGGGATTGATAAAAGGAACTCGGGTATTCCATTCTGTGGCAAAGATGGCCGCTGCGGCCAGTGCCTCCATCATGGGTGCTTTGCCGGGAATCTTCCGGTAGCCGTGCTTGGCTAAGGTTTCCCCCGACGTATTGAGGTAAACAATGGCCTGAGTTTCTTTCCAATAAATCTGGACAACCAGCCCTGTAAAATCTGACCCTGAATCAGGTCGCCTGCCGGTTAACTCCCGGAAACGATCCACAATGGCATCCTTCGCCTTCACATTCACAATCAAGGGCGTAGTGACGGATTCATTTTCTACAACAGAGTTTACCGAAAAATATCCGTCCACGTCCAAATAATCCTCCCAAGGGATCGCTTTGAACTTGCGGTAGATATCGTCTGCATTGAAGAGGTAAAAGGATTTGATTTCATACAGTACGTGGGACGCGGTGCGGAGATGCAGGTTGAGATCCATGCACTCTTCTAGGGAGGCGGAAACTTCCAAGCCTGTGCGAACCACTTCCACCGGTACAAAACCGAGTTCCCGCACCTCTTGCTCCAAGTAGCTAACGGAACGGTCCTTGCAGGTAATGAATACTTTTCCTTTTGTATTGAAATCAAGCATGCACAAAAGTAGTAAACGGAATAGCTAATCTGACTGAATTCAAGAAAATCGTCAATCTTACTCACCTATTCTCTACCCAGACTTTCCTGATAAGTTGTATCTTGATTGTTTAAACCTATGGACATGATGAGTAAAACAACATAAGTCCAGGATAACACCACCATGCTATGAAAGTAACGCTTACCCTAAGTTGCCTCTTGCTGGCCCTGACACTTCAGGCCCAAAACGCAGGATGGAAAAATCTCTTCAATGGCAAAGACCTCAGCGGCTGGAAGGCCGTGGCCGGAGAAGCCAGCTTTGACGTCAAAGACGGCATCATTGAGGGCACAGCAGTGCATGGCACAAGCAATACCTTTTTGATTACTGAAGAGCAATACACAGATTTTATCCTTGAGGTAGATCTCAAAATCAACCATATCTCCTCCAATAGCGGTATTATGACCCGCGGTCAATATGATTCGAACGTCCATGAAGGGCGAGGCTTAGTCTATGGCTACCAGGTAGAAGCGGATCCCACACCTCGGGCCTGGTCGGGAGGTATTTACGACGAAGCTCGTCGGGGTTGGTTTTATCCCTTGGATCTCAATCCAGCCGCAAAATCCGCCTTCAAGATGGGGGAATGGAATACCTACCGCATCGAAGCCATTGGCAATACAATTAAAACTTGGGTCAATGGACAGGAAGTCGCTTACTTCGTGGATGACCTCGATGCAAGGGGATTCATTGGACTTCAGGTGCATAGCATTCAAAACAAAGAAGATGAGGGTAGAAAAACCTATTTCAAAAATGTGCGCATCCAAACTGAAAACTTGACCCCTCTTCCCTTCAAGAAGGATGTTTTTGTCGTCAGCACCGGAAAAAACGAGTTGACCGCCTACGAAAAAAGGCAAGGATGGAAACCTCTCTTTGATGGCCTTTCTGGAAAAGGATGGGAAAGTGCGAGTTTGAACGGCTTCCCAGAGAAAGGATGGACCATAACGGACGGTATATTGACCATTCAGAAGTCCGACGGCAGTGAGGCTAGAACCTTCGGAGACATAGTCTCTACCGAACAATTCAGTGCCTTTGATCTCGCTTTTGACTTCAGGATTACCGAGGGGGCCAACAGTGGGGTGAAGTATTTCGTGACCTTAGCAGAAGAGAGTACCGGTTCTGCCATAGGATTAGAATATCAGATTTTAGACGATGTGCTTCATCCAGACGCCAAAATGGGCCGCGATGGCAACCGTACCCTTGCCTCCTTATATGACCTCATAAAAGCTGAAAAACAAGCGCGCTTTGTGCGCAAACCTGGGGAATGGAATCAAGGCAGAGTTGTGGTATATCCCAACAATAAAGTGGAGCATTACCTCAACGGCGTAAAAGTGCTGGAATACGAACGAGGCTCCCAAGCCTACCGCGACCTAGTCGCAATCAGCAAATATACCATTTGGAAAAACTTCGGGGAAGCAGCGGCAGGACGCATCCTCTTGCAAGACCACGGAGACGAGGTGAGCTATAAAAACATCAAAATCAAACCGTTACAGTAAGTCAGGAAAGATCCATACCATCATGAGCAAACCAAATAGAAGACAATTCATCAAAAAAAGTGCTGTGGCTACCTTGGGGATAGCATCCTTAGGTTCACTTGCCTTTTCACCCAAATCCTACGCTCGAATCCTGGGCGCAAACGACCGCCTAAACGTAGCCATTGCTGGATTAGGGAGACGATTAGGTGCATTTTACGAACCCATTGGATTGAAAAGCAGCAATGTGAATTTGCTATATCTCTGTGATGCCATGCAATCCCAGCTACCTAAGGCTGCCAAAAACTTTGAAAACTGGATTGACTACCAACCCAAGCAGGAGCAAAACATTTTTAAGGTGTTAGACGACAAAGAAGTCGACGTCTTGATCAATGCCACACCAGACCACTGGCATGCGCCAGGTACTTGGTTAGCCCTTGAAAGAGGGAAACACGTGTATGTTGAAAAACCTTGCTCCCACAATCCACGAGAAGGAGAGGTTCTGATAGCCCTTCAAAAAAAATACAATAAGGTGGTTCAGATGGGCAACCAGCAGCGCTCCGCCCCAGAAAGTAAAGAAATCATCAAAGCCATCCACGAAGGGGTGATTGGCAAGGTTTACTTCGCCAAGGCTTTTTATACCAACTCCCGAGGTGCTGTGCCCAATCCAATCCAACAAGCACCACCTGCTGGATTGGATTGGGACCTTTTTCAAGGCCCTGCGTTAAGAAAGCCCTATTTTCACGACACTTGGGACTACAATTGGCACTGGTATGGCTGGGACTACAGCACAGCAGAAACCGGCAATAATGCCACCCACGAATTAGATATTGCTCGCTGGGCCTTACAGGTAAATTTTCCGAGCGAAGTAGCGGTTGTAGCCGGTAAAATGCACTTTCCTGAAGACGGATGGACCATGTATGACACCATGGATGCAACCTTCAAGTTTGCAGATGGACAAGTAATCCAATGGGATGGGAAAAGTAGAAATAACTATAAAACCTATGGTTCGGACCGAGGGACCATCATTTACGGTTCAGAAGGAACTGTATATGTGGACCGCGGTGGCTATCGACTTCAAGATCGATCCGGAAAGGAAATCAAATCCAGTTTGGCCAATAATAACGAAGGAGGAACAGCCCTTGGCGGTGGCGGAGACATGAGCACGCTACATATTGTCAACTTTTTCAATGCAGTACGAGGAAAAGAAAAGCAAAACTCAACCATTGAAGAAGGTGCCGTCTCAACGCTACTCTGTCACTTGGCCAATATCAGTAGCCGACTAGGAGAATCCTTGACATGTGATCCTAACAATGGGCACATCATCAATTCGCCGAAGGCCATGGCTTTATGGAGTCGAGAATATGAAAAAGGATGGGCTCCGCCAGCGGTTTAGTTTATTCAACAATTTTTCATGAACAGTTGCTAAACCAAAACAGGAAAGATTGAAAAAGTAATCCAGCAAAAATTACCCGTTATTTGAGATTAAACGACTAAAAAATGGCTTCCTTCTATTCCAAAAGAGACCTACAGTTTCAACTTTTTGAAAACCAAAACTGCTTGGAGCTTACCCAGTACCCCTATTTTTCAGACCACTCCAAGGATACCTTCCAACTCATACTGGCAGCAGCAGAACAAATCGCAGAAACCTCCTTATACCCCATTTTTAGAGAAATGGACCGGCAAGAGCCACAACTGCTTCAGGGAGAAGTATCCGTACACCCAGACCTCCGCAAGATCATCCGCCAATTTGGTACCGATGGCTGGATCAATGCCACTTTTTCCTACGAGGAAGGCGGACAGCAATTGCCCTGGACCATCCACCTGTGCGCTGGATTTATTTTGCAGGCAGCCAACTATTCGGCTAGCGTGTTCCCATTTTTGACCACCGGAGCAGCCAATTTGATCCGCACTTTCGGTTCTCCCACCCTTCGGGAAACGTTTACCCCCAAAATGTATTCAGGAGAATGGCAGGGCACCATGGCCCTGACTGAGCCAGATGCAGGAAGCTCCTTGTCTGACTTAAGTACCCTGGCCTTTCCAACGCCAATCGAAGGGATATATTCCATCAAAGGTCAAAAAATCTATATCTCTGCGGGCGACCACAATGCCTGCGATAACATCGTTCACCTAATGCTTGCCCGCATCCAGGGCGCTCCTGCAGGCACCAAAGGTATTTCCTTGTTTGTCGTCCCAAAAATGCGCGTGGACGGCAGCGCTAACGATGTCCTTACGCAAGGCATTTACCACAAAATGGGCTACAAAGGCGCCCCTATTGTCCACTTGATGATGGGAAGTGAAAACCGATGCGAAGGCTACCTTGTAGGAGAAGCCCACCAAGGATTGAAATACATGTTTCAAATGATGAACGAGGCCAGGTTGGGTGTGGGCATGAATGCAACAGCCATTGCTTCGGCAGCCTTTCAAGCTTCTTTGGACTACGCAAAGGTACGTCCTCAGGGCCGGCACCTTAACGATAAGGAAGTGAGCAAGCCGCAGGTTCCCATCATCGAACATCCCGATGTCAAGCGCATGCTCCTTTTCCAAAAGTCAGTCACAGAAGGATCACTTGCACTCCTAATTTACTGTGGCCTGCTTTCCGACAAAATTTCTCAAGAGCTAGACGCACAAAAGAAACTGGAGCTGGAAGCCCTCCTGGACTTCTTGACCCCCATTGCCAAGACCTATCCCTCCGAAATGGGCGTGCAGAGTACGTCTATGGCAGTGCAAGTGATGGGAGGAGCCGGATATACGACTGATTTTCCCGTTGAGCAGTACTACCGCGAGGCTAGGATTCACCCTATCCATGAAGGCACCACGGGTATCCATGGTCTAGATTTGTTGGGTCGGAAACTTTTGCTACACGAGGGCCTGGGATTTACCATCCTGCAGCGGGAGATGGAGCACAGCTTAGTGGAAGCAAGCAAACTAGATACGCTCGAAGATCTTTGCAAAGCCTTTGGGGCGCAATACCAAGCCTTTGGGCACGGCACAGCACAGCTGCTATTCAAAAGGACCCAAGGCCCTGAGCGCTACCTCGCCGATGCAAGTCTATTCTTGGAAGCTACAGGGATTCTTTGTATCGCTTGGATGTGGCTCAAGCAAGCAACTACAGCACAGGTGGCCTTGTCAGCTGGTGCGCTAGAACAAGACTTTTATTTTGGAAAAATCGAGACCGCACGCTATGCGATGGAATACGAGTTGGTCAAACTAAGGCCACTACTGGAACGCTTTTCAAGTACAGCTTATCCCACGCTGACCATGAAAAATGACTGGTTTTAACCTACCTTTGCACCTTGCATAGTCAGCCAATTGGCCTTTGGTAATGCGGCGCTTCCCAGCCTTTTAAAAAAGGTAATTTGTAGATGTAGACCATGAAAAGAATTTTAGTAAGTGGCGGAGCGGGATTTTTGGGAAGCCACCTTTGCGAAAGGTTGCTTCACGAGGGAAATTATGTCCTTTGCTTGGATAATTTTTTCTCCGGTCATCGGCGCAATATCCAGTCCTTTCTTGGCCATCCCAATTTTGAACTGCTTGAGCAAGACGTCATCCTCCCTGTGTCAGTTCCCGTGGATGAAATCTACAACCTCGCCTGCCCTGCTTCTCCATTACTTTACCAGCGATTTCCCATAGCCACTTTTACCACCTCGGTAATAGGCTCACTCCGCCTACTTGAACTTGCTACAGCACACCGTGCAAAAATCCTTCAAGCCTCTACCTCTGAAGTGTATGGCGATCCAGAGGTTCACCCACAACCTGAATCCTACACCGGCAACGTTAACCCCATCGGTCCCCGTGCATGTTATGACGAAGGGAAGCGAGGAGCCGAGACCTTGTTCTTTGATTTTCACCGCATCCACAATCTAAGCATCAAGGTGGGACGGATCTTCAATACGTACGGACCGCGCATGAGCGCAACTGACGGTCGGGTAGTCTCCAACCTCATTATCCAAGCACTCAAGGGGCAAGACCTCACGATCCGGGGAGATGGTTTCCAAACCCGTTCTTTCTGCTATGTCGACGACACTTTAGATGGGATGATTCGGCTGATGCAAAGCAGTGATGTGGTGACTGGACCCATCAATATTGGCAACGCAACTGAATGTACCATCTTGGAGCTGGCAAGCCTGATACTTGACCTAACAGGGAGCAAAAGTAAGCTCACCTTTGAACCAGCGGCAGAAGATGACCCGCTACGCCGTCAACCTAACATCGAACTCGCAAAGAAAACGCTCGCCTGGGAACCGCAAATTTCGCTCCGTGAGGGATTGCTTAAAACCATTGCCTACTTTGAAACCTATTTGTACTAAATAATCACCTACCCAAGCCCTACCTATGCACCGCTAGAAAAAAAGACGTAGTTTTGACGCTTTATCTACATCCAGTACCCATACCTATGGACAACCTAATTGATCACCCGGGCATCGTCATCGGATTTGCCGTCTTCGTATTCTTCATGTTGCTGCTTGACTTAGGCATATTCAACAAGAAAAATCACGTAATTTCTAATAAGGAGGCTGCCATATGGTCCTTTGTATGGATCGGCTGTTCCATGATTTTCAGTATTTTCATTTACATCCTTACCTACGAAACCTCCGGATTAGAGAAATTTTCTCAGTTTCAGGCCGCGTACTGGATTGAAAAAGCACTTTCAGTAGACAACCTCTTTGTATTTATTCTGGTCTTTGGCTACTTCAATGTGCCACGTGAACTTCACCACAAGGTGTTGTTCTGGGGCATCATTGGAGCTTTGGTGATGCGTGCTATTTTCATATTTGCGGGGGTTGGCTTGATCAACCTGACCTTCTTGCCTAAAATGGAGCTTTTTGGCAGCGAAGTAAAAATCAACGCAGTACTCACTGTTTTTGGATTTTTCTTGGTTTATGCGGGCATAAAATCCTGGTTTGCAAACGATAAGGACGATGCAGAAAAGGATTTTAGCAAAAGCCCAGGTGCCCAGCTAATCCACAAAATCTTCAAGGTAACCAATGAATATGATGGCGGGAAGTTTTTCACCATCGAAAATGGTGTAAAAGTGGCTACTCCTCTTCTAGTAGTCGTGGCAGTGATTGAGTTTACCGACTTGATCTTCGCAGTAGATTCCATACCGGCAATATTTGCGATTTCACCAAATGACCCTTTCATCCTCTACACGTCCAATATTTTCGCCATTCTTGGCCTTCGCTCCCTCTATTTTCTGCTTTCTAACTTTATCCACATGTTCAGCAGATTAAAGTTTGGCTTGGCAATCATCTTGGCTTTCATCGGATTTAAAATGGTCATTGCCCCATTCTATCACATTTCTTCTCCCCTTTCTCTGTCTGTGGTTGGTGGCGTTTTAATCATCTCCGTAATAGCATCCATCTTATTTCCAATCAAGGAAACAGCCAAGTAAGCAACTTAGGGCTAATGACACATTAAAAAAAGACCGCCGATTGGCGGTCTTTACTTTTTAGTACCCTAGGATCTTCAGCATGTTTTCCTCCTTTTGATCCTCTGCAAAAAGCCAGTGTCTAACCTGACCTTTTTCGTCTCTGTCAATCAAAACATGCTTTGGTGCCGGAATCAAGCAATGCTGAATACCTCCATAGCCTCCCAACGATTCTTGATAGGCTCCCGTATGGAAAAAACCAATGTATTGCGGCTTTTTTTCAACGATTTTAGGAAGGTAAATATTGAATTGGTGTGCTTCTGAATTGTAGTAATCCATGCTGTCACAGGTCAAACCTCCTAGGGAAATGTTGTGGTAATCTTCCTCCCAGTTGTTGATGGCAAGCATGATGTATTTTTGATTAAGTCCCCAACTGTCAGGCAGCTGTGTGATAAAAGAGCCGTCGATCATGTACCATAGCTCTTTGTCGTTTTGTAATTTTTCCTCCAATACAGAATAGAGGACCGCTCCACTCTCACCCACCGTATAGCTACCAAACTCAGTAAATATATTGGGCTCAGTGGTGTTGTTTTTGGCACACATCCACTTGATGTTTTTTACGATTTGGTCAGCCATGTATTGGTAGTCGTAGTCAAAAAAGACATTGGTCTTAATTGGCCAACCTCCTCCGATGTCCATAGAATCAAGACTAGGAGCTACTCGCTTCAGTTCCACGTATTTCTGAATAAAACGGGTAAGTTCCGACCAGTAATAGGCCGTGTCTTTAATCCCGGAGTTAATGAAAAAATGCAGCATTTTAAGGCTGACCTTGGGATTGTTTTTGATTTTCTCCTCGTACAAGGCAATGATATCGTTGTAGCGTACGCCTAACCGTGAGGTGTAGAAGCCAAACTTAGGCTCTTCATCAGAGGCAATGCGGATCCCTACTTGAAAGGGTACGTTGACGTGCTCCAGGTAGTAATCGATCTCGGTGAGGTTGTCTAAAATGGGAACGCAATTGACAAAACCGTCATTGAGCAGCTCACTGATGTACTGCTTGTATTTCTCCCGCTTAAAGCCGTTGCAGATGATGTAGGTATCCTTTCGGATACTTCCTTTTGCATATAAGCTTCGCACCAAGGGGATATCAAAGGTGGAAGATGTCTCTATGTGGATGTCGTTTTTCAATGCCTCATCAAGTACAAAGCTGAAGTGGGAGGACTTGGTGCAATAGCAATAGGTGTACTTGCCTTGATAGTTATGCGTTGCAATGGCATTTCCAAAATAGGTCTTCGCCTGCTGAATGTTTTCAGAGATTTTTGGCAGATAGGTCAGCTTCAGCGGGGTGCCGTACGTTTCAATGATTTCCATCAGATTTACTCCGTTGAAGTAAAGTTCATTGTTTTCCACAGTGAATTCCTTGGTTGGGAAATCAAAGGTCTGCTGGATCAAATCGATGTATCTGTTCATGTACAAAAATGGAGTTTAGAAGCGAAATAGGCTGCAAAAATTGCGCTTTTCTGGGGGTATACCAAGTGTATTATCCACAAATTCTCAGAAGGTTTCGATTTTAAAAAATAATGAAGTTAAACCAAGGAAGTCGCCCTACGGCTTAGGGCCATCTTTTCATTTTTTAGGTAACTCAAACTGTCCTTCGCAAGCAGTTCAGGGTTGTTCTAAATTAAGTCAATTAAAGTGCAAAAACAGAGGTAATCTAAATTTCGCTGCTGCTTTTGAGGCGTTTTCCGTAGCTTTGAATGGCAGAGCTCCTCAAAAGACCCAAAACGACCAAAACTTCATGAGAAAAATTAAATTAGTCGAAGTGCGCTCTGAAATCGCTGCCGGCACCCGCGGGGCTAGCCTTGGGGTTGATGCCCTTAAAATCGCCAGTCTAGATAAAAAGTCTAATTTTTTTTCCCAGTTTGAGCCGATTCAAGTACCCGATGCCAACAATTACCTCTGGAAAGGAAACAAACACCCTTTTGCCAATTACATCGATGGGGTGTACTACGTCGTCAAAAACGTCTACGATACCATTAAGTCTCTCCGCCTAGACAAAAAGTTTCCCATCGTTTTGGCCGGTGACCACAGCACAGCTGCCGGTACAATCATGGGAATCAAATCAGCCAATCCCGAAAAGCGCCTCGGAGTGATCTGGATAGATGCCCACGCAGACCTACACACCCCCTATACTACCCCCTCAGGCAACATGCACGGGATGCCCTTGGCCATGGCGGCCCATTTGGACAACCTAGACTGCCAACTCAACAAACCCTCCCTAGAGACGAGTACCTACTGGGATCGAATCAAAAATATAGGCGGAGATTTTCCAAAAATCAACCCGGCAGATATTGTTTACATTTCAGTAAGAGACACCGAAGCGGCTGAAAATTTCCTGATTAAAAAATTTGGGATCAAAAATTTCAGCACAGCGGAAGTACGATCTCTTGGGGTCTTGGAAATTGCCAAACAAGCCCTAGGCCTGCTGAAGGACTGTGACCAACTTTATATCTCTTTTGATGTGGATAGCTTAGACAGCTCTATTTCGCTGGGTACAGGCACCCCAGTGCCTAATGGCTTGACCGTGGAGGAGGCCATACAACTCAATGCCGAACTCATCAAAGACAAGCGCGTCTGCTGCTGGGAAATTGTGGAGGTCAATCCCACCTTAGACAGTGAAAATGCGATGGCTGAAATCGCCTTTGAGGTATTAGAAATCACCACGAAATCCCTGGTTCTCCATTTTTAAAGCTGCTACCTTCCCGTTTAACTTCAGAAAAGAAAAGCAGTTCAGGCAATTGGCCCCTCAGCAAACTAGTGGATTCAAAAGGGCCATAGGGATCACCTGGTAAAATTTTAAACTCAATAGGCACCATATTCAGGCAAGCTGTCTTAAATTCGTCGTTTCAAGTCTGAACAAAGAGCCCTTTCAAGCGGGCTCACTACCTACTCCATGAACTTCCAAGATTCCATCCTTCAAGGACTTCAAGACGCCTTTGCTTCTTGCTTCAATCAAGCAATTCCCTTGGAGCAACTTAGCCTAGCGCCTACCAAAAAGGAATTTGAGGGAAGCTACACCTTTGTCGTATTCCCTTTTCTCAAGCTATCACAGACTAGCCCTGAAGCGACAGCAACCCAGCTAGGCAACTACTTGAAGGCCCATACCCCAGCTGTGAGGGACTTCAATGTGGTCAAAGGTTTTTTGAACCTGATCGTCAACCAAGCAGAATGGTTGAACCTCTTCAAGCAAGGTTATGCTTCTCCTACGTTCGGGCAACTACCCCCCAACGGACAAAAAGTGATGGTGGAGTATTCATCACCCAATACCAACAAGCCACTCCACCTAGGCCACCTGCGAAACAATTTTCTTGGCTATGCCGTCGCTGAAATCCTCAAAGCCAGTGGCTATGAGGTAATCAAGGCCAACCTGGTCAATGACCGAGGCATCCACATCTGCAAGTCAATGGTGGCTTACCAACACTTTGGAAATCAAGAAACTCCAGAAACCTCAGGTCTCAAAGGAGATCACCTCGCCGGCAAATACTATGTCTTATTTGATGGTGCATACAAAACCCAAATCAACGAATTACTGACCTTGGGTCAATCTGAGGAAGAAGCTAAGAAAAATGCACCACTTATCCTCGAAGCACAAGACATGCTACGGAAGTGGGAGGACCAAGACCCCGAAGTCCTTGCCCTCTGGAATAAGATGAATGGCTGGGTTTACACGGGATTTGCTAGCACCTACCAACGAATGGGCGTTGACTTTGATATCACCTATTACGAATCTAACACCTACCTACTTGGCAAAGATATCGTTGAAGAAGGCTTGGCCAAAGGGGTATTTTTCAAAAAGGAAAACGGATCCGTTTGGGTCGATCTCAGCGAAGAAGGCCTAGACGAAAAGCTAGTCTTACGTGGAGATGGCACCTCCGTCTACATCACCCAAGACATGGGTACGGCAGACCTGAAGTACCAAGATTACCAGATCAATAAATCGGTCTATGTGGTGGGCAACGAACAGGACTACCACTTTGACGTCTTGTTTAAAATCATGCGCAAGCTAGGCAGATCTTACGGTGAGGGATTGTATCACCTTTCCTACGGCATGGTAGACTTACCCACCGGTAAGATGAAATCTCGGGAAGGTACTGTCGTGGACGCAGATGATTTGATGCAAGAAATGATTGACACGGCTGCAGAGCACACCAAAGCTTTGGGGAAAATCGAGGGCTTTACAGAAGAGCAAGCCACGGAACTCTTTGAACTTCTTGGCCTAGGAGCCCTAAAGTATTTTTTACTCAAGGTGGACCCCAAAAAGCGCATGCTGTTCAACCCACAAGAGTCTATCGAATTTCAAGGAAATACAGGACCTTTTATTCAATATTCTCACGCAAGAATCGCCGCCATCCTGCGGAAAGCTGCCCAAATTGGGGTTGATCTTTCCATCGAAGGCTTTGACAACATCACTGAAATCGCTGAGTCCGAAACAGCGCTGATTCAGCTGCTAAATGATTTTGAACGAAAAATAACGAGTGCCGGAGAAGACTATTCGCCCGCCATTCTTGCTAACTATTTGTTTGAGGTAGCCAAAGAATATAACCGATTCTATGCCGAGCTGCCCATCTTTCACGAAAAAGACGGACAGCTTCAAGCCTTCCGTGTAGCCTTATCTGCACAAACTGCCAAAACAATCAAAAGAGGTATGCAGTTATTAGGCATAGACGTACCTGAACGCATGTAATTATGAAAACCCTACTACTCACACTAAGCGTTGCACTTCTGGCCTGCGGCAAGACCCTAGATAGACCCACAGATGCAAGTAGCCTAAACCCTTCTTATGACCAAACCATGGAAAGCACCTTCTACGACTTCAAACTGAAAGACATCAATGGCCAGGAAGTAGATTTTGCTTCCTATAAAGGCAAAAAACTCCTTCTTGTCAATGTGGCTTCCAAATGCGGCTACACCAAACAATACGCGCAGCTCCAAGAGCTCTATGCAACCCACGGTAAGGACATCTTAATTCTTGGCTTCCCCGCCAACAATTTTGGTGGACAAGAGCCAGGTACCAACGAGGAGATCAAGGCCTTTTGCTCCACCGAATTTGGCGTCACTTTCCCCATGTTTGAAAAGGTTTCTGTAAAAGGCTTCGACAAGCACCCATTGTACCGTTGGCTTTCCGATGCTACCCAAAATGGATGGAACAACCAGGAGCCAAGCTGGAACTTCTGTAAGTACCTAATCAACGAAAAGGGTGAGCTTATCAAATTTTTCCCTTCTTCGGTAAATCCCATGGACGAAGAAATTTTGAAGCTTATCAAGTCCTGATACATTTCCTTCCTTGAAAAGAGAACTGCTTACCAAAAAAGAAGCCTGGCTGCATGCAGTCAGGCTTCGTACCTTGCCCCTAGCCCTCGCTAGCATTTTTGCAGGTTCTTTTTTGGCTAATTGGCAAGACGCCTTCCGCTGGGAAGTGCTCCTACTGGCCTCACTTACCACCATTTTTCTTCAAATACTATCCAACCTGTCCAACGATTATGGCGACACCATTCACGGTGCCGACTCGACAGCTCGCCAGGGTCCTGTTCGCGCAGTGCAATCAGGACTGATCTCCCTTCCCGAAATGAAAAGAGCCATGATCCTTTTTGGAGCCCTCTCTTTGGTGACCGGCCTATTATTGATCTATCTATCTCTTCAAGATTGGCGCCTTATTCTTGGTTTTTTGGCTGTGGGCCTAGCAGCTATCTGGGCAGCAATACGCTACACCTCGGGCAACAACCCCTATGGCTATGCCGGTTTGGGAGACCTTTCGGTATTTCTTTTTTTCGGGTTAGCGGGTGTCTGCGGTACTTTTTTTCTTCATAGCCTTTCCGCCAAACCCCTAAGTCTACTGCTTGCGGTTTCCTTGGGCTGCTTCAGCACAGCGGTGCTCAACATTAATAATATTCGTGACATCGACTCCGATTTATTGGCAGGTAAAAAGTCTATTCCCGTACGGATCGGAAAAACGAAAGCAGTATACTACCACTGGATCTTAATCAGTTTGGCTTTCGCAAGTCTGCTTGCTTTTAGCTTGCTTAGTGCTCAGCCCTATACCTTACTTGCCTGCTTGTCTTTACCTTGGATGGTACGGATTGGTAGGGGAATCAAGCAGGCTGAAAATGCGGCAACCACCGACCCTTTTTTGAAAAAAATGGCCCTCAGCACCCTACTCTGGACCCTACTTTTTGGCCTTGGTCTTAGTTTGTAGGAAAAGCTGACAAACGTCACATTTTTGGGCTTCAGAATGGTCTAAATTGTAGTTTCTAAACACTAGAAACCATGATTCACATCCTTGTCCCCTATGATTTTTCGAAGGTAGCAAAACATGCACTGCAGTTTGCCACCAAGCTTTCAGCAACTTACACCAAGCTGCACATTACGTTGCTCCATGTCATCGATTTTCCCTTGAATATGGGAACAGGCTCCCTAGGTACTGGGATGGATCCTCTATCCAATTCCCAAGGTCAACTGTACTTCAATGAGCTGAAGGAAAAGCGAAAAGTAGAGTTTGAACAACTTAAGACCACCCACACGGAGCCGGGCTATACCATAGATACGATAATTGTACTAGGAAATACCTTCAGAGAAATCATAGGATATGTCACCGAAAACAAACCTGACTTAATCGTCATGGGATCAACTGGTTCGACAGGTTGGGAGGAAACGTGGATAGGCAGCAACACAGAGAAAATCGTTCGAACTGCTTCCTGCCCTGTGATTACCATTAAGAAAAAAACAGACCCTTTGGCTATAAAAAAAGTAGTATTCGCTTCCAGCTTCAACGAGCTAGATGCTGTGTTGGCTTCGCGCATCAAAAACATGCAGCAGGTATTTGATGCCCAATTTTATTTTTTGAATGTCAACACTCCAGGGGATTTCAAGACCACTAGAGAGTCTGAAGCCCGCCTCAAAAAATTTATAAAAACCTATACATTTGAAAACATTAAGGCCGAGATTTACAACTCCCTATCGGAAGAGTCGGGCATTCTTGAGTTTGCAGACGACATAGGCGCAGATATGATTGCCATGTCTACGCACGGCCGAACAGGTTTTCTACACTTGCTCACAGGCAGTATTGCCGAGGATGTCGTCAACCAATCCGCTAGGCCCGTTTGGACCCTGAAAACTTCAGTTCCTGATAAATAAACTCCGCTTGCCATATCACCTAGCCACCTTGACCTGATGAGTAAAAAAAATAACGACTGGAAAAAGCGCGACGGCGTGGTATTTTCCACGGCAGATTCCTTTGACTATTCAAATAACGAGGCGGAAGAACAGGAAACCCTCCCTCCTGCCCAACAAAAATTACGGGTGTTGCTTGATAAAAAATCGCGCGCTGGCAAGCAAGTCACCCTCATTGAAGGCTTTATAGGTACCGAAGGTGACCTCGAGGAATTGGGGAAGCTACTGAAAAATAAATGTGGGGTCGGCGGGTCAGCCAAAGACGGAGAAATCTTGATTCAAGGAGATCACCGTGACAAGGTGGTTCAACTACTGGCTCAATCTGGCTATGCTGCTAAAAAAGTGGGAGGCTAAGTGGAGCATTACCGACTTTTTCAACTACGTCTCCTAACGCAGCTGCCCTTCTTGATGGCAGAGGCCAACCACTTGCGTCGCAACAATCCCAAGCTCCCTGCCCAATCCTCTCGGGCCGTGCTGGGTGAGGGTAACAAGCACCTATTACTCTTAGGAGAGTCCACCGTTGCTGGCTTGGGTGCCAGCAGTCTTAATGCAACCCTAGCGGGGAATTTTCACCGCCTCTTTGGACCGGACTATACGCTAGAAACCTTGGGTAAAACAGGCCTAAGAGCACAAGAAATGCATGATTGGTACCTACAACAGCGACAAATCCCTCCAGCAAAAACCACCGGCATAATTATCTTTCTTGGAGCAAACGATTGTTTTAAGCTAACTTCTCCTTCCTTGTACCGGCAACAATTGGAGCAGCTATTAGATCGTTTGCAAACGGCCACCCGTCCAGATTGGATCTATTTGGCAGACATCCCACCGGTACACCTTTTTCCTGCCTTTTCGGAGAAGATGTGCTTCTTTCTTCAGCGGCAAAGGGCCTACCTTCGGCTTGAGATGCAAGGCTTGGCTGACAAACGGTCCAACCTGATTTTTCAGCCTCTAAACCTTGCACTGCAGCCTGATTTTTTCTCAGAAGACCTGGTTCACCCCTCAGACAAGGGGTACCAAAAAATTGCAGAAGTTGCCTTCGATGAACTAGCCAACCGCGTACTCAGCGCTTAACAGGATCAGTTTAGGCCTGCCCTCCTTCAATTTCTTCTACCAAGGCGGCATACCATGCTTCGCCGTATTTGCGAACAAGCGCATCCTTCAAAAAAGCATACAAGGGCACCCGCAGGCTCTTACCAAGTTGGCAAGCAGCATCACAAATATGCCAGCGGTCGTAGTTGAGTGCATCAAACTCCTCGTATTGGGTCACGCGAATTGGATACAGGTGACAGGAAATGGGTTTTTTAAAGTTGGTCTTGCCATCCAGGTAAGCCTGCTCGATTCCACATTTGAGAATGCCCCTGGCATCGTACAAGGCATAGGCACACTCGCGATTGTCGCCAAGCGTTGGCGTCCCCTTATCCCCATCTTTATCAATTACCCAGGTTCCTTGTGCCTCGATGACTTGTCTACCTTCCTCGGTGATGTAGTCCTTTATGAGAGGATAAATTTCCTCCAAAATCTTGGTTTCCTCATCGGCCAAGGGGGCTCCTGCATCACCTTCAACACAGCAGGCTCCTTTGCAGGCATTCAGGTCGCAAACAAAAAAATTTTCCTTGATGTCATCCGACAATACGACGTGATCTACTAAAATCATGGGCAGGTATTTTTCTCAAAGATAAAAGAAATAGCACTGTGAAAGCAGGCGCTAAAGACCACAAAAAAGATTCTCCTATCGAAGCGGATAAGCCAAATAGTATTTGTCTTAGATTAAAGCCCTGCCTTTCTAGGAAAATCTCGTACTTTTGGACGTGCAAGTCGTCTTGTCGCTCCGATTTTATCGGGGAGGAAAGTCCGGGCAACACAGAGCGCCATACTTCCTAACGGGAAGGACCTTGACTGGTGACGGTCAATGTACAGCAAGTGCCACAGAAAATTAAACCACCTATAGCTTCCCTAAGACTTGTCTTTGGGACAGCGAAAGGAAAGGGTGAAAAGGTGGGGTAAGAGCCCACCGCCCCAACAGTGATGAAGGGGGCATGGTAAACCTTATGGGTTGAAAGATCAAATAGACCTCGGGCAAAGAGCTGCTCGTTCGATTTCTTTTCTTCGGAAAAGAATTCCGGGGTGGGTAGATCGATGGAGTCTTGGTGTGAACCAAGATCGAGATAAATGGCAGGAGCAATTGCTGCATTCGATTTGTTCGGAGAGAGTAGTTGACACAGAACCCGGCTTACAGACTTGCACTTTTTTTATTACTTTACGCCATGCCAAAAATATTAATCATTGATGACGAACGTTTTATTCGGGCTTCTCTGCGCGAGATCCTTGAATACGAAAAATACGAGGTCATTGAAGCCCAAGACGGAGTTGAAGGCCTTCAGAAAATAAAGGAAGAAGAGGTTGACCTAGTTCTTTGTGATGTGAAGATGCCAAAAATGGACGGCATGGATGTGCTCGACCAGCTCAAGACCTTGGATCGCGCCCCACAATTCATCATGATTTCGGCCCACGGAAGCATAGAAACCGCCGTCGAAGCAACCAAAAAAGGAGCATTTGACTTTATCCCCAAGCCACCGGACCTCAACCGACTGCTGCTAACGGTGAGAAATGCCCTTGAAAAAAAGCAGCTCGTCACAGAAACCAAGGTTCTCAAAAAGAAACTATCCAGGAAATACGACATGGTAGGTGAGTCACCTGCCCTCCTTCAGGTAAAAGAAACCCTCGAAAAAGTGGCTCCTACCGATGCGCGTGTCTTGATCACCGGTCCTAACGGAACTGGAAAGGAACTCGTCGCCCATTGGATTCACTACAAAAGCAAACGGCAAGAAGCACCTTATATAGCAGTAAACTGTGCAGCAATTCCTTCAGAACTTATTGAATCTGAACTATTTGGACATGAAAAAGGTGCTTTCACTTCAGCACATAAGCAGCGTGTGGGGAAATTTGAACAGGCACAAGGCGGCACTCTATTTCTCGATGAGATTGGAGACATGTCTCTTCCCGCTCAATCCAAGGTTTTGAGAGCCCTTCAGGAAAATTTGATCACCAGGGTGGGCAGCGACAAGGACATCAAGGTAGACGTCCGCGTGGTGGCCGCAACGAATAAGGATCTAAAAAAAGAAATTGAAGCTGGCCGGTTTAGAGAAGACCTCTACCACCGCCTCAGCGTGATCTTGATCCAAGTACCTTCCCTCAAGGACCGAAAAGAAGACATTCCCCTCCTGGTAGAAAAGTTTCTAGAAGACATCGCACAGGAAAATGGTTCTGCCAAAAAGAAGATTACGGTAGAGGCAATTGGAAAGTTAAAGGAATTTCCCTGGACAGGAAATATCCGAGAATTACGAAACGTGGTCGAAAGACTCGTGATACTTGGAGAACAGACGATTGGCGTCGACGACGTAAAAAAATATGCTGACTATTAAGTCAGTGTTTTTTTCAACCCAAGGCCTTTTGTGGCGAAGGTACCTGGCCATACGCAGGACAAGGTCTGCTAGATGCACAGGAAGCTAATGCTAAAATTGAAAGGATGAGAGCTACGGCGGTGATTTGTTTCATAAGAAGTAAATTAAGTTACGTAAGGTGCTAATAAAATAGTTATAATCCTATTACTGAACCAACAAGTTACATCCCCGTACCTCAGAATGATCAAAGCGACCTAAAACCTCTAGGTAGCCTTGATCGTCAAATTTTCCCAGGTCTTGGGTTTCCAAGAAGGCACAAGAATGGAAATTAGCCAAATCAATGAGATTAATTCCTCCTTGTGCTCGATTGGATGGGCTAAACGGATCGTTGACATCACGAAGTATAACGCGCATGGAGCTCGGAACCGTATATTTCCCTCCGCCTTTTGAATAAACCTGGGAAAGTAGCTCGGTCATTCCGTACTCGGAATGAATGACATTTACTTGAAAATAGTCTGTAAGACAGGCATGCACTTCCTCACGAATCATTTCTCTCCTCCTACCCTTCATTCCGCCTGTTTCCATAACGAGCAAGTTTTTGGGAAACTGGATTTTTTGTTGGGACTCGGCCAAGTCTAGCAAGGCAAAGGTGACCCCGAGTAATAGCACTTTTTTGGAATCATCCTTTAGTATAGCCAGTTTTTGAAGCAACTCGGCTTCGTTATAGAGATAAAATCCCGAATGTATTGATTGACTCTGGTCGATAAAGTGACTCGCCATGGCCACCAAACTGCTTCCCGGCCGTTCCAAATAAGCAGGTAGTAAGGCGAGTACGTGGTAGTCGGTGAGCGGTCCATATTCCTGCTCAAACAAGCGCTGGGCATGAGCCAAATAAAAAGTTTCCGACCAAACCGCATGCTTGCTGGTGACCACACCCGTGGTGCCTGAGCTGCTATAGAAAATGGAAATTTCCTCCATTTTACCACAGAAGACGGTCGCATCCTTAAAGAAACGGATGGGCAGGTAGGGAATGTCTCCCACTTCCTTTATTGATGCAGGGCGAATCCTTCTTGCAGCGAGATAAGAAGCATAGACCGGATTGTGTTCGGCCTGAAAATGAGCTAATTCAAGTGCAAAATCATCAAACTGATCGAAAGTCAACGTTTCCAACCTTTTTGAAAAACTTTTAAATTGCTCCATCGTTTTATATCTTGGGTTCGCCTAAGCGAGGGATTTCCCTAGTTCTAGGATGTAAATGTACCTTCATCTCATGCGTTTGAAAAACTATTCTTATTTATTGTTTGGATTCGGGCTGTTGGGGTATTCCTGCATTAGCCCTCCAGACAACTTTCCAAGCGTGCCGGAAATCGAATTTTCAAGTCTAGAGTATGTAGGTACTTCCGCGCAGGACTCACTCCTACTTACGCTATCATTTAAGGATGCTGAGGGAGATTTGGGACTTTCAGCCACAGACATCAACGCACCATTCAACCCCCTCAACTTCAAAAGAGATGCGGCAGGCAATTTGATCACCTATGATCGTCGCCCTAGCAATGCCCCTCGCTACAATCCTATCGATTGGGTAATCGATCCCATCGTAAACAACATTGTCATCAAAGACACCGTTTGGGTAGAGAAGAATGACAACCAATACAACATTTTTGTGCGGTTTTACATCAAAAAAAATGGACAGTTCCGGGAGTTTAAGTGGCAAGACCCTCCTTTCTACACCACCTTCAATGGTCGCTTCCCTAGGATCCTCACTACCGAAGTGGGCCAAGCAGTAGAAGGCAAAATCACGTACCGCATGCTCTCCTCTGGCTGGGAATCGATCTTCAGAAACGACACGCTACGAATCGACGTTCAAATCCAAGACCGAGCCCTCCACCGGTCCAATGAAGTAGCAAGTCCTGAACTGACGCTCAAACAGATAACTAGAAAATAGAATAAAAGAAAAATGCTAGCCAGGCTAGCATTTTTCTTTTATTCTAGATCGCAGGATATTTTTTAGGGTTCGACTCGTGCATCACCTGGTACACTTTTTCCACTACGTCATCAACGCTAGGTTTGGAAAAATAATCTCCATCGGTGGAATAAGCAGTACGATGGGCTTGTGCAGCCAGAGTCAGTGGTGATGCGTCCAAATGTGCATATACCTCCTGGTTATCCAATACCTGCTGCATCATAAAAGCACTTGCCCCTCCCGGAACATCTTCGTCTGCAAAAATCACCCGGTTGGTTTTCTGTATGGATGTACCAATGACCCCGTAGGTATCAAAAGGGAGGAGTGTTTGTACATCGATTACTTCAATAGCAATACCCAATTCCTCTAGGTCAACCGCGGCCTCCATCACAATCCGACACATGCTACCATAGGTCACAATGGTTAGGTCTTTTCCTTCTTTTAGCACTTCCGGCCTACCTAAGGGCACTGTGTATTGCCCCATGTTATGCGGCATTTTTTCTTTTAGACGGTAGCCATTCAAGCATTCAATCACCAGCGCTGGGTCGTCCGACTTGAGTAGTGTTGCATACATTCCTGCCGCTTGAGTCATGTCACGAGGAACGCAAACCACCATCCCCCGCAAACTGGAGAGGATCATGCCCATTGGGGAACCAGCATGCCAGACTCCTTCAAGTCGATGTCCGCGGGTACGTACAATTAGTGGCGCTTTTTGACCTCCTTTGGTGCGGTAAGTCAAAGTTGCTAGATCATCTGAGAGTAATTGAATACCATATAGTAGGTAATCCAAGTACTGAATTTCAGCCATTGGGCGAAGTCCTCGTAGGGCGGCTCCTATTCCCTGACCGATGATGCTACACTCGCGGATACCAGTGTCCATCACGCGCAAATCGCCATACTTGGCTTGTAGCCCTGCAAAAGCCTGGTTGACATCCCCTATTTTACCTACATCTTCTCCAAAGGCCAAGAAGCGAGGCTCGTGCTCCAAGGCATAGTCAAAAAAGGCTTGGAGAATTTCTCTTCCATCTACGAGAGCAGATGTTTCATCAATTACCGCCGGTATTTCTAGACAATTCGCGAAGGAATGCTCCGTTTGGCTGTATAAGTGACTGCTGTAGCGGTCGTTGTTTTTGACCTGAAAAATCGCGTACCAATCCTTCAAAGCCTGCTTTGCGGGATCATTTTCGGTACGAAGTAATGTCAACACCTTTCGTACAGTGCTGACCACCTCTTTGCGGATGGGATTAATGGTTTTTTTGAGTTCTTCTGCCAACTGTAAGAGTTGCATCTTGCGAGAAGAATTTGCTGCAGCTCCATGGATCAGGTCCAGCGCCTCGTCCAACTCCTGTTTAATTTCTCCAGAAAAGGCGCTCCATGCTGTATCCTTTTGACGCTTGACGTCGACTTTGGCTTCAGCTTCGATTTCGTCCAAGCGATCTGCAGTAGCATAACCAGCTGAAATTAGGTATTCTCTAAATTTACTGATGCAATCCCAGTCTTTTTCCCATTTCAATCGATCTGCAGACTTGTAACGTTCGTGAGAACCCGAGGTAGAATGCCCTTGGGGCTGAGTCATCTCATCGACGTGCAGCAAAACAGGCACGTGCTCTTCTCTAGCCAGGCGGCCAGCTGTGGCAAAGGCATCGACTAGGGCCTCGTAGTCCCAACCTTTCACACGAAGGATCTCAAAGCCCTTTTCGGTATCGGTTCGCTGTAAGCCTAACAAAATTTCCGAAATACTCCCCTTGGTGGTATGAAACTCCTGCGGAACAGAGATGCCGAAGCCATCGTCCCAAACAGATACCACCATGGGCACTTGAAGTACTCCGGCCGCATTGAGGGATTCAAAAAACATACCTTCAGAGGTGGATGCATTGCCAATAGTACCCCAGGCTACTTCGTTGCCGTTAACGGAAAAGTCGGTAAAGGATTTGAGTCCTTTGTTACCACGGTATAGTTTGGATGCAAAAGCTAAACCAAGGAGTTTGGGCATTTGTGCCGCTGTGGGCGAAATGTCTGAAGCAGAGTTGTACTGAGAGGTGAGCGATTTCCAGCTCCCATCCTCATGTAGCGATCGGGTACCAAAGTGGCCATTCATCAAGCGACCAGCACTGGCTGGTTCGGCCTCTACATTGGCATGGGAGTACAGCTGTGCAAAATATTGCTGCACCGTCAGCTCACCCAACGCCATCAATAAGGTTTGATCGCGGTAATAGCCCGCCCGAAAATCTCCTTTTTGAAAAGCACGTGCCATGGCTACCTGCGCAAGTTCCTTTCCGTCACCGAAAATTCCAAACTTCGCCTTGCCCATAAACACCTCCTTACGGCCCATCAGCGAGGCATGCCTGCTGGTAACAACGAGCCTAAAATCCTCCAATACCACCTGCTGTTGAAGCGAACTTACCTGCTTCAGCTTTCCCTGTATTTTTCCCGCCATACCGATGAATTTCCTAAAGCTATCTTAATTGGGTTTACTTGTTGCTGTCAAAAATAGCCAATAACTGCTCTTGTACAAATTTTATTCAAGGGATTTATCCATTTAAAATTTTGTAATGTGATTTAAAAACAAAAAATAAAGAATATTATTTTGTAAAAATAGCATAATTAGATAATTAAATCCGTATGCCGGTTATTCATCCCTCAGGAATTTGCCTCCATTTTTTGAAAAAAAATCAAAATAATTTTTCTCAAAAAATCATTTTTTAAAATAATGTAGATGTAAGGTGATAAAATTGAAATAAAGTTTGGAAAAAGGAGCAAATACAAAATGCTATCCAAATACTATGTGCTGAATAGCTGGTTAAACCTCATTTGCGTCGTATCTTTGCAATTCAGTTTAAATCCAAATCTACTTTGCCATGATTATAGGTGTTCCTAAGGAAATCAAAAACAACGAAAACCGAGTAGCGCTCACCCCTGCGGGTGCCAAGGAATTGGTCAAAAGAGGTCATCAAGTGTACGTACAGCAGCATGCTGGTGAAGGCAGTGGCTTTACAGACGCTTCCTACGAAGCAGCTGGCGCAAAGATGTTACCAAGCATAGAATCCACCTACGCGATTGCTGAAATGATCATGAAGGTAAAGGAACCCATTGCATCGGAGTACAGCTTAATAAAACCCAACCAGCTCTTATTTACCTACTTTCACTTTGCCTCCTACGAGCCCCTAACAAAGGCAATGGTAGCCAGCAAGGCGGTATGCTTGGCCTACGAAACAGTAGAAAAAGTCGACCGCAGCCTTCCACTACTAGTTCCCATGTCGGAAGTAGCAGGAAGAATGGCCATTCAAAAAGGAGCAAACTACCTTGAAAAGCCTTTGGGTGGTAGAGGTATTCTTTTGGGAGGCGTACCGGGTGTGCTTCCTGCAAAAGTGCTCATCCTTGGAGGCGGCATTGTCGGTACCCAGGCGGCCTGGATGGCTGCAGGATTAGGTGCAGATGTTACCATCATGGACGTATCGCTCGCAAGAATGCGTTATTTGGCAGATGTGATGCCAGCAAACGTGAAGACAATGATGTCCAACGAATACAATATCCGTGAAATGATCCAGCATGCAGACCTTGTAGTCGGCGCAGTTTTGATTCCAGGAGCAAAAGCTCCTCACCTCATCACCAAAGACATGCTCAAAGAAATGAAAAAAGGTGCCGTTGTCGTGGATGTGGCCGTAGATCAAGGAGGTTGCATTGAAACCTGCACCCCGACCACTCACGAAAATCCTACCTACGTCATCGATGATGTCGTTCATTATTGCGTCGCCAACATGCCTGGAGCGGTGCCTTACACCTCCACGCTAGCCTTGACCAATGCCACCCTACCCTATGCCCTTCAGCTAGCGGATAAGGGATGGAAAAAGGCGGCACAAGAAAATGCTGACCTGGTACCAGGATTGAACGTTATCAACGGAGAAATTGTATACCAGGCGGTTGCGGAAGCCTTTAATATGCCGTATACTCCGGTGGCAACCTATTTGGATTAAGTCAAGCTTATACCTTTAAAAAATCCCTCCGAGGCTGCTCGGAGGGATTTTTTTTTGCGTCTAACACAGGGGTTTGACTAGTTTGCCTCAGGTCTGCCTTAAGCTTTCCGAACAAATTCAGACTTTAAGGCCATTGACCCGAAGCCCTCAATCTTACAGTCGATGTTGTGATCTCCTTCGACCAAGCGAATATTTTTCACCTTAGTACCCGACTTTAGTGATTTTGGTGCTCCCTTTACCGGAAGATCTTTGACGATGACTACTGTATCCCCTGATGCCAAAAGCACTCCATTGGCATCCTTCACCACCAAACCCGTTTCCAATACTTCTGCCACATCCAAAGGATCCCAGGTAAGCCCACAGTCTGGACAAACGAGCAAGGAATCCGTCGCATAAGTATATTCCGAGAAACAGGTGGGGCAAGAGGGTAGATTTTCCATACAACAAACCTACAAAATTGCCTGGTAAAGCGGGCGGACTTCCTTGAGAAGAGGAAAAAGTGAGGCTATTGCTGCCTCAAGCAACTTTATTAGGAAGAAAAAATTTATTTACTGGGGAAGAAGGGCATAAACAACCCTTACGAGCTCGGCCCCATGCCGGTGATGAAATCCATACAATATCACATCAAAGACCAATAAAAAGGCACCCTGCAGCACAATGGATTTGCCAAAACCCACCCATTGCTCTTTTTCCTTGCGTCGTCCACGTTCCATCAAATAACCTCCCATGGCAAGGTAACCCAGGTCCAAACCTGCATTAAGCAACAAAATTTTTTCAATGCTATGCTGGGCAGTAACGCTTTCCCAAAAGGCCAGCCCTAGGACCTCTTGGCTAGCTTGCCAGCAGCCAAATGCCGCGATGGCAAGATTGACTAAGTTCCAATAGGCATTCATCTGATGAAATGCTTTGGTCTGGCCAGTGGATTGCCTTGCAGCTACACCGCCCCAGATCAGGTTGACTAGCGCCCAAGCCCCCAAGATTAGCATCCCAGATTGATTGTAATCTATTCGAGTTTGATTGAAGCGTACCAGATCAGTAATTTCCTGGGCTTCTGCTGAAAAGCTTACCAAGAAAAATAGTAGAAGTAGTTGAACTTTAGGGCTTATTCTCATGGATGTTAAACCTGTAATCAGGAATGAAAGTTTATTAGAGGCCAGGATACAGTGTGGTCCATAGCATCTTGACACCAAAAAAGCAGATCAGTAGTCCAGCGATAACTTGTATTACTTTTTTTCCTGTGGGTGATAAAAATTTCCTCAAGCGGCCAGCAAGAAAGGCTTTAAGAAGATCAATCCCAAAGATAGTCCCTAAAAGAGACACGTAAAAAAAGACCCTATCGGAAAACATCCATGCATTTTTTATAGAAACCATGCTTGCAATGGATAGCCAAAACAGCAAGACAAATGGGTTAATCCCATTGATTCCAAATCCTTGTAAAAAAGTTTTTCGCTTTTTTGGAACTGTAACAACCTTTGCCTCATCAGGAAGGGGCACTTTTTTAACTATAAAACTAATCCCAAAACCTAGTAAAATAAGTCCCCCAGCGAGTCCTAGGTACTTCTCAACATTTGGAATCAAGGATAGCAGATGAACACCTAGGTAAGTAAGTACGACATAGACCAAATCACTAAAAAAAACACCTAGTGCAAGAATAGCCGCCTGCCTAAAGCCATGATCCATACTCGTAGTGAGCAGGGCAAAAAATACAGGTCCAATCATTAGTGAAAGGAGCACGCCCAATTTAATACCCTCTATAACAGCTTCAGACATCATTCCAATCCCTTTTCACTCATAAATTGCTTCCAATTGGCTGCTAGATCTCCTTTAAGTACCCTTGGAAACTTATTTTGCCCTCCTTCCTTACCACGAAGTCGCATCCAATCGTAAAAAAAGGCCGTTGGCACGAGCGTTAAATTCACCTGCTTGAGGGCATGATTTCGTTCAATTGCATAATCATCATTCAAGATTTTGAGTTGGTTGTCTAGGAGCTTACTGAGCATTTTGGGATCAATTGCATCATCGGTACCCACATACCAATGGTGTCCAAACAAGGAATCATGAGGAACTCCCAAAACGGTAAACTCTTTTACCTGGATCTTTAGCTGCTCCGAAGCGTGCTCGATCGCTTTGTTCATATTTTCTACGGACAAATGCTCCCCGCAAAGACTTAGAAAATGCTTTGTCCTTCCTGTGATGGTTATTTCTGCCTCTTCTTTAGAAAAAATACGAATCACATCACCAATCAAATATCTCCAAGCGCCCGCGCAGGTAGAAATAAGTAAGGCATACTCTTTCCCCTCCTCAATGTTTTGGTAGGAAAGGGTTTTTGGGTTGGCCAATAAATTTCCTTCCTCATCAAAATTCTCCGAAGTGAAAGGGATAAATTCATAATAAATGCCGTTGTTCAATACCAAACGCATTGATTTCCGGTCAGGGAGCGCCTGAAAAGCAAGGAATCCCTCCGAAGCAAGGTAGGTTTCTATGTAGGTAAGGGGCTGACCAAGAAGTGTTTCAAATCCTCTTTTGTAAGGCTCAAAAGACACGCCTCCATGGACAAATAGTCTTAGATTTGGCCAGATATCATGAATGGTTTTGAGTTGGTACCGTTCTATGATTTTTTCTAAAAGAAGTTGCAGCCAAGCAGGAACACCAACAATTATTCCAATATCCCAGTCTGGGGCTTTTTCAACAATTTGATCTAGCTTATTGCCCCAGTTACGATTTCTGGCAATTCTTTTTCCTGGTTTATAAAATCGCTGAAACCAAATAGGAAGTTTGTTTGCCGTAATGCCGCTCAAATCCCCTGAAAAATAGGTGCCGTTGAATTTCAAATCGGTACTTCCGCCTAACATTAAAATTCCTTTGCTAAATAAGGAGGTCGGTAAATCGTATTTCGATAAACTTAACATTTGCCGAACTCCCGTCTTCCGAATGGCCTTAATCATTTCATCCGTAACAGGGATAAACTTAGACGCGGCACCAGAAGTACCCGAACTCAGGGCAAAGTAGTTGACCTTTCCTGGCCAAGTAATGTTATTTTTTCCCTCCTCCAATTTGTACCAAAACTCCTCTCGAAGAGAGTTATACTCGTAAATGGGTACCTCCTGAGCAAAGGAAGAAAAAAAATCATCTGAACTACTTTTCAGGTTTCCTAAAATTCGTTTAAACTGGTATTTTTTCCCAATCTCAGTATCTGCTGCTTTCAAGAGCAACTTTTTAAGTTGCTCCTTTTGTAAATCCATGGGACTAGCGTATTCTTGCTCAAGACTATCCCGCAGTCTAATGCCTTTTTTGAGTAATTTACTAAGTATAGCCATATCTTTGTTTAGGGAAATAACTCCCCGCTAAGGTCATTAAAATGGACATCAAAGCCAACTTACTACAGGTCAAAAATTCTTTTCATTCTCCGGACTGTTTGCTGATTGCCGTCAGCAAGACCAAACCCGTGGCAGATCTTCAGGCAGCCTACGCGGCAGGGATTAGGGATTTTGGAGAAAACAAGGTGCAAGAGATCCAAGCAAAGCAACCCGAAATGCCCAAAGATACCCGCTGGCACATGATCGGACACCTGCAAAGCAATAAAATCAAATACATCGCTCCCTTTGTACACCTTATCCATGGCGTAGATTCATTCAAATTGCTTTTGGAAATTGATAAGCAAGGCAAAAAGATCAATCGTTCTATTCCTGTTTTACTTCAGATCCATATTGCAATGGAAGAAAGTAAGTTTGGTTTTGACCAAGAGGAACTGGAAGCCATGCTCTCAAGTCCTGAATTCACAAACTTGACCCATGTCCAAGTTTGTGGACTAATGGGAATGGCGACTTTCACTGAAGATCTTGGTCAGATTCGATCCGAGTTTAGAGGCTTGAAGCAACTCTTTGACACCGTAAAGAAACGAAGTCTCCCCTCTTTTGTGGAATTGACCGAATTATCCATGGGCATGAGTGGAGATTACCAAATCGCCCAAGAAGAAGGAAGCACCATGGTACGTATTGGTTCGGCCATCTTCGGTGCGAGAACTTACCCACCACAGACATGACCGGAAAAACCATCTTTTGCCTTGCCGGCATTTCAGGAGCCCTTGCCGTTGGCTTAGGTGCCTTTGGGGCTCATGGCCTTGAGGCCTTAATCACGCAAAACGGTCGTTTGGATACCTTTCAAACGGCCGTAAGCTACCATTTCTACCATACCCTACTGCTTGTTTCCGTCGGCATCCTAGCCTTTTTCAAGCCCCAGTGGAAAGGCTATTCCCTGGTCACCTGGCTGTTGATTATCGGAATCTGCTTCTTTTCAGGCTCACTCTACGTACTTTCCTTGACAGGCATCACTTGGCTTGGCGCCATCGCCCCAATCGGTGGACTCGCCTTTATCCTCGCATGGGCGTCAATTATTTATATTGCGGTTAAAAACACCTAGTCCATTGAAGAAAACCCTCTTTTTGCTATTCCTTTCCCTACACCTTCTTGGGAAGGTGTCTGCCCAACGATCACCAGAGGCAATTGCTGCGCTAGAGGCAGCACTCGGTAACCAAAGTTTTTTTGGAGGCCATATGACAGGATTTTTACTTTATGACTTGGATAGCAGTCAAGTGGTTTTCGAGAAAAATAGCCACCAGCGATTTATTCCAGCATCCACCATCAAGCTACTAACCGGCTATGCAGCTTTGGTGGTGCTGCAAGACAGTACCCAAACCCTCCGATACCTTTCTTCCGGCGATACCCTGAAAATTTGGGGTTCGGGAGATCCTTCCTGGAACTACAAGCAATTTGCACAGCCAGACTTCCAGAAAATCATTGGCAACCATACCCTGGTCCAATTTTCGGATGCCAACCAAGTATCTCCGAGCCAGGGGTACGGATGGCAGTGGGATGATTATTACTTCGACTATGCCGCCGAGCGCAGTTCTCTGCCCATCTATGGCAACCTGGTGCAGGTAAAAAAAGTGGGGGATTCCTTGAGCCTCTTCCCCGAGTATTTCCAAGCGCAACTGCAATCCAGCTCAAAAGACATCAAAGAGCTCCAGCGCGACGTTCATAGCAACACCTTTTATTACAATCCTGCTACCTACCAAGGCAAAGAGTATTACATTCCTTTCTTGGTCAAACCGGAACTCTTGACTCAGCTAGCTAGTCAACAAACCGGCCTACCCTGGATCTACAAAGCAGAGTCCCTCCCAGCTGTACACCAGCAGTGGCGAGCCTCGGCCTTGCTCCCAATCTTGAAAGAGATGATGCTGATAAGCGACAATTTTCTCGCCGAGCAACTGCTATTTATGGTTTCCGACAAACTATTTCAAAGTTTGGATACCGACCGCGCTCTGGACTACGTGATCAAAACCCACCTGGCAGACCTGCCCGATACCCCAAGATGGGTGGATGGCAGTGGACTGAGTAGGCATAACCTGCTCACTCCGAGGTCATTGGTTGCGGTGTTTGAAAAACTAAATCAGCTGCTGCCGCGGGAACAGTTGCTCGAGCTGCTGGCCACTGGAGGAAAAACGGGCACCTTAAAAAATAGCTTTCAGGCAGCTCAGCCCTATATTTTCGCGAAAACAGGGAGCATGAGCCATTCCTACAACCTGGCAGGTTTGGTGCGAACCAAATCCGGTAAAACCTATGCTTTTGCGTTTATGAACACTAATTTTCCAAGCCCCGTATCCACGGTGAGAAAAGAAGTAGAAAAAGTAATGTTTCAAGTACACAGCCATTTTTGAGGTCGCCTTCCTTTCCAAAAATCAAGTAAAAAATGTACTTTCACACGAATCCCCTCGCCCCATGAACAAACGCACTTTTCTAAAATCAATCGGACTATTCGCCGCTACTGGCCCTTTTCTTTCCTTTGACATGGCTCCGTCGGCCAATGCCGCCGTGTCCACCTCTTTACTGCCGAAGGCCCTCCTTCGCGGGCAAACAGTAGGGATCATCAGTCCATCGGCTGCCACAGCTGACCGCATGGAATTTACTTATGCTAAAGAAGCCATGGAGGCCTTGGGACTGAAGGTAAAACTGGGGGTGAATTTTAAAAATCGATTTGGGCATCTGGCGGGCACAGATGAAGAAAGAGCTGCCGACTTTAACGCCATGTTTGCAGACCCGGAAGTCAAGGCGATCATTTGCCTTCGGGGTGGTTCTGGAGCGGCAAGAATACTGCCATTGATCAATTACGAGCAAGTAAAGGCCAACCCAAAACCATTACTGGGCTATTCCGACATCACTGCACTCCACTGCGCGCTTCAAAGCCAAACAGGACTTATCTCCTTTCACGGACCTAACGGATCGGGCAGCTGGAATAGTTTTCATGTCAACCAATTTCAACAGCTGTTTTATGATCAAAAATTGGTCACCTTCAAAAACGAGGTTGGCAAAGGCGATGACCTGGTTGCCAAGGGAAATAGAATACAAACCCTCAAGGCGGGTACGTCAGAAGGCCGACTTCTGGGAGGGAATTTAACCGTATTAACTGCTTTATCAGGAACAATCTACTACCCTGATTTTCAAGATAGTATATTATTCATAGAAGACGTAGGAGAAGATCCCTACCGCATTGATCGCATGATGAGTACGCTGAAGCTAAATGGCACACTGGACAAAATTAAAGGTTTCGTATTTGGGCAATGTTCAGAGTGCAAGCCAGGTGCTGGCTATGGTGCCTTCACGGTAGACCAAATTATGGATCAGTACATCATTCCTTTGGGAATCCCTGCGTACTCGGGCGCTATGATTGGGCATATCAGCCGGCAGTTTATCCTACCCGTGGGAGCCAAGGTTCGCCTCAATGCCAGCGCAGGCACACTTACTCTTCTGGAAAATGTATTTAAAAGCGCCTAATTCAATGCGCAACCTCCTATTCTCTTTCCTCACCGTATTGCTTTGTTTTGCCATGTCTACCCCCAGCCTTAGCCAAGATCACTCCGCATCGCTCAGCTACCTAGCCCTTGGAGATAGTTACACCATCGGGGAAGGCGTGGACTTTGGAGATCGCTATCCCATGCAACTAGTACGTGAATGGAATAAGACCGCGACCATTCCCTTTACTGCTCCTCTGATCATTGCCAAGACAGGTTGGACCGTGGACGAACTAGAAACAGGCATCCTGGCAACGCCCACTGCAGCTGAGGGCTACGACTTGGTCACCCTACTGATCGGAGTCAACAACCAGTATCGGGGTCGTTCTGTCGAATCTTTTGAAGGAGACTTTGAAAAGATGCTCCAGCGAGCGATTGCTTTTGCCAGAGGTAAAAAAGAGCACGTGCTCGTAGTTTCTATTCCCGATTGGGGAGTCACCCCCTTTGCTGGTCAAAAAGGAGTCGACCCTGATCAAGTTGCAAAAGAAATAAACGCCTACAACCGCGCAAAAAAAGCAATTTGTAAAAACTATGGAGTAATCTTCATCGATATTACGGACGATTACCGAATGGAAGGTGCCTTGCCAGAAGGGGTGGTGGAAGATAAGCTACATCCTTCCAAGATCATTTACGGGCAATGGATGGGCAAATTGATCATCGAGCTAAAAAAAATGAATTTCTAAAAAAATAGGCGTACCTAATTTATCGCTACAATGAAAATCATCTGCATAGGCCGCAATTATGCGGCACATATCGAAGAGTTAAAAAACGAACAACCAGGACAGCCTGTCGTATTTCTCAAGCCTGACACGGCGCTTTTGAAGGCTGGGGCTCCTTTTTATTACCCTGATTTCTCCAAAAACATCCATCACGAAATAGAGCTTGTGCTCAAGATTTCGAAGGAGGGCAAATACATACAGCCGCAATTTGCGCACCGCTACTTCGAAGAAATTGGCCTCGGTATTGACTTTACAGCGAGAGACCTCCAAGACCAATGCAAAGCCAAAGGGCTTCCTTGGGAAATTTCCAAGGCGTTTAACGGCTCCGCCCCAATTGGAGAGTTCAAATCAGTAGCCGAGCTTGGGGACTTGAAGAACCTGGACTTCCACTTGGAAATCAACGGGGAACTGCGGCAAAAAGGGAATACAGGACTGATGTTGTTTGACTTCGCGACCATCATCGCTTATGTTTCCCAATTTTTCACCTTAAAAAAGGGGGATTTAATTTATACCGGCACACCCGCAGGCGTTGGGCCTGTACAGCTTGGCGACCAACTTATTGGCTTTTTGGGAACAGAAAAAATCCTTCATGTTGACATTAAGTAAAGGCTATTTTGGAACCTTATTGCTAGGACTGCTCTTGCTTTTCAGTGCCTCTGCGCAAGAAATCCAAAAGGGGTATTTCCGCTCACCAGTCAAGCCAGGTACTAGAAATTACTTATCGGGCAATTTTTCAGAACTCCGGCCCAACCACTTTCATACGGGGCTAGACTATAAGTTTGGGGGGGTTGAGGGAGAGCCTATCTATGCCGCGGCAGATGGCTGGGTTCATCGGATCAAGATTTCTTTCTTTGGCTACGGCAATATCATTTACCTAAAGCATCCCAGTGGACACATCACGCTTTACGGTCACTTACGCTCTTTCAATCCCAGCCTCCATGCCTGGATGAAGAAAGAAATGTATGCTGCCAAACAAAATGAGTTAGAATTGACTCTGAAGCGGGGAGAACTACCCGTAAAAAAAGGTGATTTAATTGCCTATGGGGGCAATACTGGAAGTTCGGGTGGCCCACACCTGCACTTTGAGATTCGAGACAGCCTAGATCGCGCCATGGATCCGCTGCTGGCGGGATTTTCGGAGATTGTAGACAAGCTTCCTCCTACCCCACAAAAGATTGCAATCGTACCTCTCGAAATCGATAGCCGCGTCAACGGAAAATTTCAGCGCCTGGAGATAACGCCTGTCTTGAGCGGCACAAGCTACCGCATCGCTACGCCCATAAGCATCAGTGGGAAGGTGGGTCTTGAAATTCAAGGGTACGACAAACTCGATGGAACAGAAAATCAGAACGGCTTTCCAAAATTTGAAGTGTCTGACGATTCAGGCTTGCTTTTTACCCTTGAAGTGGACAAAGTTGACTTTACCTATTCTCGGCAATTTTTGCTGCATACCTACCAAAATCGATTCACCAGACTATACCAGCAGCTGGACTTAAAATTTGACTTCTTTAGCCCCAACACTCCTGAAACGGGTGTGTTTCTCCTAGAATCTGGAGAAAAGAAAAATGTGCGCCTCAACTTGCTCGATACGTATAACAATGGGCAAGCCGTCACCCTTACCTTGGTGGGTGCAGACCTAGATTCCACAAAATCAGACGGTCCAGCCCCACCCAGCCCTGTGGTGAGCTATGTTAGAAATATCTTAAAAATTAAGGTGGCACAAACCAGCAAAGGGGGTTTGGCCAAGTACGTCATTGGCACCAAAACCTACGAGATCATGCCCGCTTATCAAGATGCTGCGAGCAGAACGTACCTCTGGGACCTTCGCTTTGGCATTCCAAGTAAAATTGACTTGTGTTCAGAAATCTATATTCCTGATCTCATGGGTCGCTTCCCCGTGGGCAAGGAGCACTTAAATGCCAGCCCAACCCTACAAATTCGTACGGAAGCCAACAGCCTCTTGGAAGATTTGTATTTACGCGTGTCCCAATCTGGAACAGGGGCTTCTCCGGTCCTTAACCTGGGAGAAGTCACCTCCTATCTTTGGAATCCTATTGAAGCCACTTGGGAGGTACCAGGCTTCACCGGCAACAAAACCAAAACGCATGTTTACCAGCGCTCGCCAAACGGTGCCCGGAGTTTTGTGGGTGGAGCATGGCAGGGCAATCGCATCCAATTTAAAACCAGAAATTTTGGTAGTTTTGTTTTGGCTGAAGATGCCATAAAGCCAAGCATAGCCCCCATCCGAGTAACTAGTCAAGGCATGCGATTTACAATCAAAGACAACCTCTCGGGCATAAAAAGTTTTGAGGCTTTTGTCAACGGAGCCTGGGTATGGATGCGCTACGAACACAAGCAAGCGGTCATTTGGTCAGAGCCACTTCAGGGTGACTTGGGCAAAGGTCCTGTTACTCTTCGAGTCACCGACCAAGCAGGTAATGTTGCCGAATGGAAAGGAACCCTCAATTAAATCGATTATCACGTAAACTAACCATACGATGTCACTAACAGTAGGCCAACAGGCACCCGCATTTGAAGCAAAAATTGAGACAGGTGCAACCATCAGACTTTCCGACTACCTTGGAAAAAAGGTCATTCTTTATTTCTACCCCAAAGACGCCACTCCTGGCTGTACCGCCCAGGCTTGTAATCTCAGGGACAACTATGACGCACTGCTCAAGGCAGGCTATGTGGTATTTGGCGTCAGCTCAGATACCGAAAAATCACATATCAAATTCATTGAAAAGCAAAGCCTCCCCTTTTCCTTGATTGCAGACACCGACCTTAGCGTACACCATGCTTACGGCACCTGGGTGGAAAAATCAATGTATGGACGTGCGTATATGGGCACGGCCCGAACCACCTTTGTCATCGATGAAAAAGGTGTTCTTACCGAAATCATCGAAAAAGTCGATACCAAAAATCACACAGCCCAAGTGTTAAAGTAACCTGAACATGAAAAAACAATCTACCGAAGCACTCGAAAAAATCTGTACCCAACTGCGTAGAGACGTATTGAGAATGGTTCATGCAGTCCAGTCAGGACATCCCGGCGCACCACTAGGCTGTGCCGAATTTTTTGTAGCGCTCTATTTTGATCAGCTGCACCACAACCCTGATTTCCAACTAAATGGTAAAGGTGAAGATCTATTTTTTCTTTCCAACGGACACCTGTCTGCCGGTTGGTATTCCGTGCTTGCACGTAGTGGCTACTTTCCGGTGCAAGAATTGAAAACCTTCCGCAAGTTGAATTCCAGACTTCAGGGACATCCTGCTACCCACGAGCATCTACCGGGCATTCGCATTGCATCAGGCTCCTTAGGTCAAGGATTGTCTGTGGCCATCGGCACTGCCCAAGCCAAGAAAATGGACAAAGACCAGCACCTCGTTTACGTATTGATGGGCGATGGGGAACTTCAGGAAGGACAGGTTTGGGAAGCAGCCATGTATGCGGCACACTATGGCGTGGACAACCTAATTGCCACCGTTGATTACAATGGACAACAAATCGATGGTCCCACTGAAAAAATAATGGACTTGAAAAATCTACGGGCCAAGTGGGAAGCCTTTGGTTGGGAGGTTATCGAAACCAAGCATGGCAACGACCTCGCTTCCGTGATTGAAGGTTTGGAAAAAGCAAAATCCCTCACTGGAAATGGCAAACCCATACTCAATTTGCTCTACACCGAGATGGGCTATGGCGTGGACTTTATGGTGGGCACCCACAAGTGGCACGGCTCCCCTCCAAACGACGAGCAATTGGCTCTTGCTTTGGGTCAGCTAGAAGAAACCCTCGGCGATTATTGATTTCACTTTCCAAACGACAACACGATGAGCTTAGACTTAAAATATACCTACACGGAAAAAAAAGATACCCGTTCTGGATTTGGTGACGGATTTTTGGAGGCTGGAAGAAGAAACCCCAATGTGGTCGGCCTTTGTGCCGATTTGATCGGCTCTCTGAAGATGGGTGACTTCCAAAAAGAATTTCCCGAGCGCTTTTTCCAAACCGGCATCGCTGAAGCAAATATGATTGGCTTGTCTGCAGGCTTGGCCATTGGGGGAAAAATCCCCTTTGCAGGTACTTTCGCCAACTTTGCCACTGGCAGGGTATACGATCAAATCCGCCAATCCGTAGCCTATTCTGATAAAAACGTAAAGATCTGTGCCTCGCACGCCGGATTGACATTGGGAGAAGATGGGGCTACCCACCAGATCCTGGAAGATTTGGGCATGATGAAAATGCTTCCCCACATGACGGTGATCAATCCGTGCGACTACAATCAAACCAAGGCGGCTACGTTGGCCATCGCTGAATTCGAGGGGCCAGTTTACCTACGTTTTGGACGTCCAAGTTGGCCTATATTCACGCCCGCAGACCAGAAGTTTGAGATTGGAAAAGCCTGGAAAATGATTGATGGAGCCGATGTGACGATTTTCGCCACAGGTCACTTGGTTTGGGAAGCTGTCGTCGCTGAGGCCATGCTTCGAGAAGAAGGCATTCATGCAGAGGTAATCAACATCCACACCATCAAGCCGTTGGACACCGTAGCAATCTTAGAATCCGTAAAAAAGACCAGTTGTGCCGTATCCGCCGAAGAACACCAAATCAATGGAGGCTTGGGAGATAGCATCGCGCAAACCTTGAGTCGTCATCTTCCTGCTCCTCTTGAGTACGTTGGCGTCAACGATAGCTTTGGTGAGTCAGGTACCCCAACTCAACTCCTAGAAAAATACGGCCTCAACGCAGAAAATATCGTTAAAGCGGCTAAAAGAGCAATGGCTAGAAAATAACCGTTGAGGTTTTTTTCAAACCTCGACAGTTTAACTTTAATATCGACGGTTTTAGTATCCTTTGAGGTTTTTCTTTAAACCTCGAAGGATTTAGAACCTATGAGCTTTGAAATTCCGATTTTTAAAACCTTCGAGGTTTTATAAAACCTCAAAGGTTTACCCCATGACCAAAAAAACCGCCCTTCTCCTCTGCCTGATTCTCGCTTTTGGTTTTACCGCCAAAAGTCAAACGCCTTCCTTTTGGCTGACTGATCCCAAGTCAGGGATGCTTTTTCAACAGCAAACTACCTCTAATCCAAACGGAGCATTGGCTTCTCATACGATTGAGGTATGGACAGACGCTACCTACCAAACCATGGATGGCTTTGGGTTTACACTGAGCCAAGGTTCCGCTGTCCATTTATTGGCCATGTCTGATTCGGCCCGAAAAGCTGCTCTCCAGGAATTATTTGGTCAAGGAGAAAAAGACATCCGCATTTCCTACCTCCGACTTGCAGTGGCAGCTTCTGATCTGAATGCCTTCCCTTTTTCTTATAACGACCTTAAGGACACCAATGCCACGGATCCAACACTAAGCCAGTTTAGCTTAAGCTACGATACCCTAGACGTACTTCCTATCCTAAAACAAATTCTGGAAGTAAACCCCAAAATTAAGTTAATGGCCTCCCCATGGTCTCCTCCTACCTGGATGAAAGACAACAAGGATACGAGAGGAGGCTCACTACTACCAGCGTTTGAGGCCAGCTATGCCCAGTATTTGGTCAAATACATTCAGGAAATGGACAAGCGCGGGTTTACAATCGATGCGCTCACTATTCAAAACGAACCCCTGCACCCAGGCAATAACCCTTCCCTATTGATGCTAGCGGATCAGCAAGCCCGGTTTATAGGGCAGCATTTGGGACCGGCTTTTCGACAAGCAGGAATCCAAACAAAAATCGTTATTTACGATCACAATGCCGATCGGCCTGATTACCCCATTTCGGTTTTATCCGATCCAATAGCCAATCCATTCATCGATGGCTCTGCATTTCACCTCTATGGAGGGCAGATCGAAGCCTTATCTGAGGTACATCGCGCATTTCCTAACAAGCACCTCTATTTCACTGAGCAATGGGTAGGTTCCCCTGGAAACCTAGAAGGGGACATCGCCTGGCATGTCAAAAACCTAGTTATTGGAGCACCAAGGAATTGGGCAAAAACAGTGTTGGAATGGAACTTAAGCTCCAACCCAGCCCTCACCCCTCATACCAATCGTGGAGGCTGTGACCGCTGCTTGGGAGCTATTACTATTGACGGCGATGTGATAACTCGAAATCCTGCTTACTACATCATTGCTCATGCAAGCAAATTTGTAGATCCAGGATCCCACCGGATAGGTTCTACCCTTCCTGAAGGCCTTCCCAATGTAGCCTTTCTACGTGCAGATGGAAAAAAAGTGCTCATCGTACAAAACGACAGCAAGGATGCCAAACAGTTTGAAATTCGTTCAGGCAAGCAGCAATTCAAGGCCTCCCTTCCCGCTGGAGCCACCGGAACTTGGCTTTGGTAACTCAAACCAAACCATACGAAAAAGCCCTTGCTAGTCTGATTAGGAAGGGCTTTTGATTGAAACAGGTTGTTACTTAAACCTTAGGTACTACCCATCCATTGTGGTAGTTGGCCTTCATCAGTTGATTGGCATCTGCTTCGGTAAACATATTTTTTGCAGCATCCCAATACACCTTTTTGCCCGTTTTATAGGCGATATTGCCCATCTGTGCATTGATGGCGGCTACAGAACCTGTCTGTATGCCACACTTGAGCAACTTCGCATCGTTTGCTGTCATAGCCTCAACAAAATTGACCGCATGTAATTCCAGTGCTGAAGGGCCTGAAGGACGCGTTTGCGGTACTTCCTCAATCTTATTTTTACGCTGTCCATCCACTGTTTCGGTTTCAGGAATCACCTTCCAACCTCCACGATTGACTACCAGCGTGGCATTATTGCCAATAAAGGCGATCCCTTCGGTGGAACCGTAATTACCTCCATCAATGCCTGTAGCATGCTCCCATAGCATGTTGAAGCCCTCGTATTCGTAGACCGTCTGTAGGGTATCTGGGGTTTCGGAAGCATCGTCTGGATAGGCAAATTTACCTCCAGAAGCCATCACAGATTTCGGAGCTGACACGCCCATCGCAAATAAGGCAATGTCGATTTCATGCACTCCCCAGTCGGTCATCAAGCCACCAGCATAATCCCAGAACCAACGGAAGTTGAAATGGAAGCGGTTGGCATTGAAGTCACGCTCTGGAGCAGGTCCTAGCCACATGGTATAGTCCACCCCTGCAGGTGCCGCACTATTTGCTACTACGGGCACTGGCTTCATCCATCCCTGGTAGGCCCAGCACTTAACGAGGCGTATTTGACCAAGCTTGCCTGACTTTACGTAGTTAATGGCTTCGTCGTATTGGGAGCCTGAACGCTGCCATTGACCCACCTGAACAATCTTGCCATAGCGCTCCTGCGCTTTGACCATGATTTGGCACTCTTCGATGGTGTTGGCGATTGGCTTTTCCACGTACACGTGCTTACCCGCCGAAACAGCATCCACCATGTTGAGGCAGTGCCAGTGATCAGGGGTACCGATAATGACTACATCGATGTCTTTGTTTTCCAGCATCTTTCGGTAGTCCTTGTATTGTGTAGGACGGGTACCTCGAAGCTTGTATACATCTTCTGACCGCTGGTCAAGTACGCTTTGGTCTACGTCACAGAGTGCCACGCAGTTTACTTGTGGGATTTTGAGGTGTGCACTCATATTGGACCAGCCCATCCCCTTACAGCCGATTACGCCATAGTTGATTTGGTCATTGGGTCCGATGCTGCGGGTAAAGGTGCCAAAATCAGCAGCTGTTAAAAAGGAAGGCATGCTGAGGCCTGCGCCAAGCAGCATGGTGTTTTGTATGAATTTTCTTCTTGAAGTCATGGAGTTGATTGTTAATGGTTTGAATGGTAAACTGTCCACGGACGACAGTCGACCGTTGACAGTCAACTGTGGACAAAAGATTAAAGCGGTCTGACCCAAATATTGCGGAAGCGAACCGGATTGCCATGATCCTGAAGTTTGATAGGCAGCGCCTCTGCATGGGCTTTGTAATTAGGGATACCAATGTATTCGGTAGGCCCGCTAAGTATTGAATGATTTTGAACGAGCACTCCGTTGATCAGTACCGTGACAGTAGCAGGTGAGGTTAGGATTCCATTTTTATCAAAGCGGGGAGCCTTAAAAATAATGTCGTAATAATTCCACTCTCCTGGTGCTCGAAGTGGGTTGACCAAGGGAGGATGTTGCTTGTAAATACTCCCTGCCTGCCCGTTGGTATAGGTCTTGCTTTCGTAGCTATCAAGGATCTGCACCTCGTATATCCCCATCAAAAAGAAACCCGAGTTGCCTCGACCTTGCCCTTCTCCGACGATTTCCGTAGGAGCTGACCATTCCACATGGTATTGAGCATCACCAAATGCAAGTTTGGATTGGATATCTCCTGTTCCCTTTTGCACCACCAACTCTCCCTGCTCTATTTTCCAGGGCGCTGGGCTGGATCCATTCTTGGCAGATACAAAGCCAGAAAGGCTAGTCCCGTCAAACAGCACGATGGCGTCAGAGGGTGCCTGGTTGTTGCCAGGTCCTGGGGTAATCTTTGGAGGCACGGGCGTATAAAATTCCGTGGCCTGAGGAAGCATTGGCGGGGGTGTTGGGTTTTGTTGCGCCATAACCAAGGGGCTGGCGCAAAGGCAAGCAGCGAGGACAGCAAAAGACAAAAATTGCTTTTTCATGTATTTTTTTGGGTTTGCGTAAGGGAAGCTAATCCTTAAAATACAGCAATAATCTCGGGAATTGAAAAACCGCTGATGGATTTTTGATGGAAATGCCCGATTCCTTTTCTACTTTACTTGAAATATTGTATGCCATGAAAAAATATCTATCCCTTCTCTTCCTCGGACTGCTGTTCAGCCTTTCCGTTTCAGCGCAGGAAGCCTACTTCTTTCCCGAAGAAAAATTTGACCCTAGCATCCCCTCTCCGTCCCAGTTTTTGGGTTATCCTATCGGCGAATGGCATACCCGCTATGATTTGATTGTCAAGTATTTTGAGAAATTGGATGCCGTGAGTGAGTTGGCTCAGTTGCAAACCATCGGCTACACCCACGAGCATCGACCCAAGGTCATCTTGACCATCACCTCGGCGAAGCACATGAGCAACTTGGAACAAATCCGCCAAAAGCAGCAGCAGCTGGCAGATCCTAGCCAAGCGCTGCCTGACTTGAGCAACATGCCATCCATCATCCACCAAGGCTATGGAGTCCATGGCAACGAGCCATCCTCAGCAGAAGCAGCTATGCTGACTGCCTACTGGCTACTTGCCTCCCAATCGGAACTAGCTAAAAACCTGCGGGAAAATGCAGTCGTACACATTGACCCTACACTCAACCCAGACGGAAGAGATCGCCACAGCCTTTGGGCCAATTCCAACAAGGGATTTCCGGCCGTAGCAGATCCACTCGACCGCGAGCATAACGAAGCTTGGCCAGGTGGACGTACCAACCACTACTGGTTTGATCTCAACCGCGACTGGCTGCCTTTGGCACATCCTGAGTCCAAGGTAAAAGTGGCTTGGTACCATCAGTGGTACCCCAATGTGACCACCGATTTCCACGAGATGGGTGTCAATAGCACCTATTTCTTTGAGCCTACCAAGCCCTATGGCTCAGAAAATCCAGTGGTGCCCCGAAAAAACTACGATGACCTCAACCCAAAGTTTGCCAAGTACTTTGCCAAATACATGGACAAGATTGGAAGCCTTTACTGGAGCAAGGAGGTATTTGACAACAGCTATCCAGGCTATGGCTCCTCCTACCCCGACATGAATGGAGGATTGGGTTTGGTCTTTGAAACGGCAAGTTCCCGTGGCCACATCCAAAACAGCCAGCGCGGAGACATTACCTTTGCCTTTACCATCCGCAACCATGTGGTAAACTCACTGGCTACCATGGAGGCAGCCTTGGACAACCGGGTTTACATGCACGATTACCTACGTGAGTTTTTTACGGGCGCCATCGCCGAAGGCACCAAGGATCCTGTCAAGCAATATGTATTTGGTGATGAAACCGACGCAAGCAGAAACCGCCTCTTCGTTCAGTTTTTGTTAGACCACAAAATCAAGGTGTACGAAAATTCCGCCGACCTCACCGCTGCAGGGCAAATCTTCAAAAAAGGTAGCTCTTGGATTGTACCTACCAAGCAAGCCCAGTACCGCATGGTGCGTACGATGTTTGAGTATGTTACCACCTTCTCGGACTCTGTCTTCTACGATGCCTCGGCCTGGACCATGGCTGCTGCCTACGGCATGCCTTTTGCGCCAGCACCAATAGCCAAGCTAGGGACGGCAATCAATGAAACCAGTGTTCCAACCCATGCATTCCCTGAAGGAAAGGCCTATGCTTACCTAATTCGTTGGACGGACTACTATGCCCCTAAGCTGCTTTTCGAATTGCAACAAGCAGGTGTTCACGTGGAGGCGATGCACCAAAACTTTTCTTCCCAAACTCAAGATGGAAAAGTAGACTTTGGTCGAGGTACGCTGATGATCCCCATGGGCTTTCAATCCCAAAACAGTGAGGTAATTGCACAAACCATCAAAACCCTGGCAGCAAAAAATGGACAGAAAGTTTATGCCGTCCAAACAGGCCTCAACCTCGCAGGTGTGGATTTGGGTTCCAACAGCGTTTCCGCCGTACAGCAGCCCAAAGTCATCATGCTCGTAGGTACGGGCATCAATGCCTCCGAAGCTGGGGAAATATGGAATCTATTGGATCATCAAATCGGCATGCCTATCGCCAAGGTGAATATGGAGCAGTTTGGTAGACTCAACCTGCATGGATACAACACACTTATCCTTCCTTCTGGTAGTTATGGCTCCATTTCTGAAGGGCAGGTCAACCACATCAAGGATTGGGTAAGCCGAGGAGGTACGATCATTTCCCTAAAGAATGCCTCCCTTTGGCTAAACCAGAAAGGCATCACCAAGGAAGAAGCAGTCACCTCAGCTCCTGAAAAAGGGACTAATGCCCTTCCTTTTGCTACACGAAACGATAGCGAAGGTGCCAAAGAAGTTGGAGGCAGTATCTACCTAGCCGAGCTCGATCTGACGCATCCAATTGCATATGGCTATACGCGTAGCACGCTGCCGGTGTACCGCAACACGGATATCTTCATCAAGCCAGCGGTAGACAAGTACCTGACGCCCATCCGCTATACGGATAATCCACACCTTGGAGGCTATATTTCCACCGCCAACTTGGAAAGTCTGAAGCAAAGTGCCAGTGTGGTCATTTCTCCATCTGGTCAGGGACGCGTGATTCACTTCTTCGACAGCCCTAATTTTAGAGGCGCCTGGTACGGAACCAACAAGCTCTTCTTTAATGCAATCTTCCACGGCAACGCCATGGATTAAGTAAGCTCGTTAAAAATCAAAAAAGCCTCAAAATTTGTTTTTTGAGGCTTTTTTAGGTTCTGGGATGATTTATAACTTGAATGGTGATTTACTTAAACGGAATAACCACCGTGCGTGTAAGTACGGGAGACACCACAAAATAGCCGAGCACTTCGGTATCTCCAGTAACCACCTTGAGGTTGGTCTCTGGATTCTGCGGTGGCGGACTAAACAACCCTCCGTCATTAAAAAGTAGGTTGACCAGCTGGCTGAGGTAGTCATAGGCATCCTTGTTGAGTCGGTAGAGCTCGAGCCGTACACGATCTTTTTGTTGAAAGGCATAGTTAAGTTCCAAGCCCTCTTCAAAAACGGTTAGCCCAAAGGTGTCGTCAAACAAGAGGTAATCTTCCCGCTGATTTTTAAGTGTGTCGTTTTCAATGACCCGGATACGGTAATTGTTATTGTCTTCAAATGGGATTTTTCCATATACCTTCAGGTAGTAGCCCTCTTCCCGAAATAGGCGTTCTTTTTCAAAGGAAATGCTCACCGAATCCACCGTAGGCGGGGCAAGCATAAGTCCTTCTCCTTGAATTACTTGTCCTCTCCAGCTTATATTTAATTGGTAGGTCTCTCCGATGCGAGCACGCTCCAAGGGATTAGCCCGATACGAGCGGGTGGCATCCACGTAGCGAAAGGCAATTTTTTTTCCTGTAGCTAGTTCCTTGATGAACACCTCGGCATCCTTTACCACTTCCTTTTCGAGCGTATCGTAGTAGTTTTTGGAAAGTGAGATTTTTACCTCATTGAAAATACCCTGATCTGTCCAGTAGGCTTCCACTACAGGAATACGATTTTCTTTTTTACCCAAATCTAAAAACACCTCATCCTGGCAGGAGAATAAGGCAAGAGAAGCGAAAAGCAACATCCAGATTTTTTTCATCAGAATCGGTAGTTGTAGGTAATGGATGGCAGGAAGGTAAACAGGTAAGTCATCACTACCCCAGGACGGGCAGATACAATTTTGCCATCCTCGGGACCGTAGTTGACATCGTTATTGTACACCACGCGGAAGTCGTAGGAAAAGGGATTTTTGCGACCATAGAGGTTGTAAACACCAAAATTCCAGCTTCCCTTCCAGCGCCTTCCTGCATCGGGATTTTTCCAGGTCACGGAGGCATCTAGGCGGTGGTAATCCGGAAATCGGTCCTCATTGCGGTAATTGGAGTACAGCGGAACGGACTGGTTGTCCAAGGCATAGGAACCTACAGGAAAAGAAACCGCCTGCCCAGTGGAATACACGAAGGTAAGTCCAGCAGACCAGGCCGCAGAAAACTCGTGATTGAGCACTAGCGAGAGGTCATGTGGGCGATCAAAGCGGGGATTGTAGGGTTGATTTCGGCTGATACCGTCAATTTGCCTCCAGGCACGTGACCAGGTATAACCCAACCAGCCTGTGGTTTTCCCCTTATTTTTCCGAAGGAGAAACTCTACCCCATAGGCCCAACCTCTTCCCGACAACAGCTCCGTTTCTACACGATTCGAGAACAACACCCGTGCTCCATTTCTAAGGTCAATGACCTGCTTTAGGTCTTTGTAATAGCCTTCTACGGAGAACTCCCAGCGGTTTTGGTCAAAATTTTTGAATACCCCTACCGACACCTGATCACTCTGGATGGGGCGAATATACTTGCCTGCCAAGATCCAGCGATCGATGGGTAGTCCGGCGGAACTGTTGGAGGCGATCTGCACGTATTGAAAATTTCGGTTGTAGGCCAGCTTCAGCGAAAAATCATCCTGGATCAAATAGCGAAGTGCAACCCGCGGTTCTAGCCCCTGGTAGGATTGCATCTTTTCTAGCCTGCCAAAGGAAATCGAATCATTCGGCTCCACCTCGGGATCAGGTTTGTCCCCTGGATAGAGGTACTGCATCCCTTTTCCCAGTTGCGCATAGACTCCTTGCCGCAAGCCCAGCTCTGCACTTAGCGTGGGGGTAATTTCTTGACTTAGGGCAACAAAGGCATTGGCTAGAGCGCCTTGCACTGCGGTAGTTTGCAGTCGGTTGATGGGATTGTTGGCGGATGGCCGGAGGTCATTGGGAGCAAAGTGGTACAGCTGTGTGTGTATGCCCCAAGTAAGCGTACTCTTGCTCGGCAGGATTCTCGTCCAGGCGGCCTTAACACCCGATTCCGAGAGAGAATTGGTCCAGTCAAAGCCGCTGTCCTGATCCTCCAATCCCACCTCGTACCGGTAACGGGAATGGTAGGCCTGTAGGTCAAAAAAAGCACTGTCTGAATTTACCCGATTCCAGTTGACTGCTGTCACCCAATTGGTCCAACCCAGCCCAAACTGCCCGTCCAAACCAAGAAAGTCACTGCCTTGGTAGCTACTTAGGGATAGTTTGTCTCGCTCACCTAGGGCAAACGACACCTTTCCGTTAAGGTCATAAAAGTTGAGGGCATTGTTTCGCAAGTTCGGATCTTTGGCAAGCTTCAGAAAGAGATCTGCATAGGTGCGTCGGCCGCTGAGGAGAAACGTAGAATTTTTTCCTAGCAGTGGCCCGTGCAGCGTTAGTCGGGAGGAGATAGTTCCTATTCCTCCTTCGCCATGTAGTCGATCGCTATCGCCCTCGCGGAGTGTAACATCGATTAAGGAGGAAGCCCTACCCCCAAAGCTGGCGGGCATATTGCCTTTGTATAAATCTACTTTTTTGATGCCGTCAGGATTGAAAATGGAAAAGATACCAAAGAAGTGAGCGGCATTGTACACCGGAGCTCCATCTACCTGCACCAAATTTTGATCTGCAGAGCCTCCTCGGACAAACAATCCCGTGGTGCCTTCCCCAGCGGATTTGACTCCGGGAAGTAGCTGAAGGCTGCGCAGCAAGTCTACCTCACCAAAGAGTGCCGGGAGCGATTGGAGCGTTTCCATGGACATCGTGGATTTGCCCAACTCCATATTTTTCACCTGCTCATCGCCTCTACGCTCTTGGATAAGTACCTCTTCGAGGGAAAAGTCCGCCTCCTGCAAGTAAAATTTCTGTGCCTTGTCCAGGTCACGTGCTTCCACCTGCCTGATGGAAGAGGTATAGCCCAAGTAAGAAAGGATGAGTTTGGCTGGAAGCTTGGCTACGGGTAGTCGAAAGTTTCCGTCTACATCTGTCGTCGTACCCGCCTGCACCTGTCCTTCCCAATAGACTGACGCCCCCACCAAAGGAGCAAAATTTCCTGCATCTAGTACCTGTCCTACCAGGGGCTTTCCCGTTTGTGAAAAAGTAGGCACGGCCAAAAGAAAGAAGGTACAAAAAGCAAACGTTTTAAAAAAAGACATTAGGGACGTGATTCTTGGGATACCTAAACCGAACGCGTAGGAAAATTTAATGTTTGTTAATTCCTTAACTCTTTTTGATCGGCAGCGTTTCTTTCGCCGGTTTCTGCTTTCAAAGTTAGGTTTATTTCCTAATTTCAGGCCATGATTTGGGCATACCCTGACCTAAAACTCACACTTCTGCTTGCCGGGATTTTTATCCTGCTGTACCTGCTATACCTGAGCCGGTTCTGGTCCATCAACCGAAAGTTGAAGGTGGAAAAGCAGCGACTTTTCACCAAGCTCTTCATTCGCTCCCTCTATTTTATACTTCTTCTAATTGCCTTTGCGGGCCCCTCCATAGGCGATTCACTTAAGGAAGTGAAAGAGGAAGGAAAAGATATCTTTCTTGCCGTTGACTTGTCGCAGTCCATGGTGGCCACAGACATTGCCCCTAACAGGCTTCGCAGGATACAGTTTGAACTCAAGGAGCTCCTCAAAGCCTTCCCCTCCGACCGGGTAGGCTTGATTATCTTCTCTGCAGAGGCCTTTTTGCAGTTGCCCTTGACCTACGACCAGGCCGTCGCCAACCTCTACATCGACGGGCTATCCATTGGACTAGTTCCCACCTTAGGCACAGACTTGATCACCCCGCTCCGCATGGCCTTGGAGCGTTTTAAAGGAGACAAAAGTCAAGAACAGAAGTCCCGCTCCGTGGTCTTGATTTCCGATGGAGAGCATTTTGGGGAGGACCTGGATGGCATTACTGAAGAGTTGGTCGATGAGGGAATCAAGGTATTCACCATCGGAATAGGTACCGATGCAGGCGGGGAAATGCCTCGCGGCAATGGTCTTGTGCTAGACCCCGAGACCGGGAAAGTCGCTTTGACCAAACTTAACAGGGAACCCCTGCAGTACATCGCTGCAGAGACAGGGGGACAGTATTTTGAGATTTCAGACCAAACCCAAGAAATGGGTGGTCTTATCTCCGCCATTGAAAATTTGGAGGGAGGCATCGCCAATACCCGAGTGGTCGAGGCAAGCTCCAACAAGTATTTTTACTTTTTACTGGCTGCATTGGCACTGGCGCTTTTGGACATGATTCTTCCAATTAAAACAATCAAACTCTGATGAGCTGGAGCAAAGGTATCCTCTTGGTGTTTTTGTTTTTGCCCGCCTCATGGACTAGGGTAAGCCGACTCAACGACGCCATCGATGCGGCTTCGGTTAGCTATGCGGAGACCAAGTATGCAGAATCCATTAAGGCACACCGCCTGCTGGTGGACGAATTCCAACTTGCCTCCCCTTCCTTAGACTTTGACTTAGGCCTCTCCTACCAGTATGGGGAGCAACCTGAGGAAGCGCTTTCTTTTTACGACAAAGCCGCCCAAACGAGCGATAAGCTATTGGCCTCCTTCGCCTATAACCAGTCTGGAGTGCTTATTGGCAATAAAAAAGAGTATGACGCTGCATTGAGTAAGTTCCAGACCGCCCTGATCAAAAATCCCAACAATGCCGAGGCGCGACACAACTACGAATTGCTTGCCCGCTGGATGAAGCGGGACGAGGAGCGTAAGCAACAGGAGGAAAATACACCCGAGCCTTCCGAGTTTGCCAAACGAAAAAAAGCAGAGGCAGACCGACTTGTGGAACAATTTAAGTTCAAAGATGCGTTAACATTGATGGAAGACGCGCTAACGCAGGATCCCTCCGTGGCAGCCTACAAAGAATTTGTACAAACGCTAAAAGACGTCGTCGAAATCAATGAAAACTAAACTCACTTTTTGGATGCTATTTGTTGCCCTCCTACTTGCAGGGCAGGCAAACGCACAGACTGCCGGGGAGTTTTTCAACCGTGCGGCTAGATCCTACGTCAAAACGGCCAAGGACCAAGCGCTAAAGGAAGTGAATGACGGGCTCAACAAGTACCCAAACGATGCCAAACTCAAAGCCCTCAAGGACAAGTTGACGCAGGAACAGGAAGAGGAGCAGCAGCAACAAAACCAAGAGCAGCAGCAACAGCAAAACCAGCAGAATCAGGAGCAAAAAGATTCGTCCAAGAAAGAGGACTCCTCCTCCCAGCAAAAAGAAGGAGAGCAAAGCAACGAGGACAAGGCCAAAGAAGGGCAAAAAGGGGAGAATCCTTCCCAGCAAAGCGAAGAGGCAGGGGAAAATGCGAATGACCAGATGGACGCTAACTTGGCTGACCGCCAAAAAAAGATGGAGGCAATAAGTGAAAAGCTTAAAGGCATGAACCTTTCTCCTGAGCAGGCAGCCCAGATCCTCGAGTCGCTCAATGCGGCAGAGCTGCGTTATATCCAAGACAATAAAAAGAAAGCCACCCAGCGCCCTAAAAAAGGGCTTCCAGACTGGTAAGCCTCTCCACTAAAAACCCAATCACCCATGCACAAGGAAGTATACATCGTGGCCGCGGTACGCACAGCCCTCGGCAGTTTTGGCGGAAAACTCAGTAGCTTATCCGCTATCGAGTTGGGTAGTACCGCCATCAAAGGCGCGCTCAGCAAATCTGGCGTGCCCTTAGAAGCCATCGGTGAGGTATTTATGGGTAATGTGCTCTCTGCCAACCTGGGCCAGGCTCCTGCCCGCCAGGCAGCCCTTGGTGCCGGCATTGGCTACCAAGTTCCTTGCACCACCATCAACAAAGTATGTGCCTCTGGCATGAAGGCCGTCATGCTGGGCGCCCAGTCCATACAGTTGGGTACCAACGAGGTAGTTGTCGCTGGAGGCATGGAAAGCATGTCCAATGTCCCCTACTACGTGCCCAAGGCACGTTTTGGCTACAAGTACGGCAACGCAGAGCTTACCGACGGACTTGTTCGCGATGGCCTTTTTGAGGTGTATTACAAGTTCCCGATGGGTAACTGTGCAGACCATACCGCCAAGGAAATGAATATCAGCAGAGAAGAGCAGGATGCTTATGCCATCCAATCCTATCAGCGTGCTGCAGCGGCCTGGGAGGCCGGACTATTTGCTGACGAGATCACCCCTGTGGAACTTATCGGAAGAAAGGGTGAAACGATTTTAGTAACCGAGGACGAGGAATTCCGCAACGTTGTTTTTGAAAAAATCCCGTCTTTGAAGCCTGTCTTTGACAAAGAAGGTACCGTCACGGCTGCCAATGCCTCTACCATGAACGACGGGGCTTCTGCCCTCGTGCTGGCCAGCAAGGAAGCGGTTGAGCGCTACGGGCTGCGTCCCATTGCCAAGATAAGGGGCTTTGCCGATGCGGCAACCGATCCATTATGGTTTACAACCGCTCCTGCCTTGGCTATCCCAAAGGCCTTAAAACATGCGGGAGTGACGGCTGAAGAAGTTTCTTATTACGAAATAAACGAAGCCTTTGCAGCGGTAGCCCTTGCGAATCAGCGGGAATTAAACCTAGACAACGAGCGATTGAATGTCTTTGGAGGTGCAGTAGCCTTGGGTCACCCACTCGGCGCTTCAGGTGCACGGATCATCACGACGTTGACCAATGTTCTTCGCAAAAAGTCCGGTGACATCGGCGTGGCAGGCATCTGCAACGGTGGAGGTGGTGCTTCGGCGATCGTGATTGAGAAGGTGTAAGGAGAAGATAACACAAAGGCGTAGCGCCTACCTTCTGTAGGTAGGACGCCAAGAAAAAAAGCGGAATACCCCCTTTGCGGCTTTGCAGGCTGCCAAGCAAAATTGCGGGGAAACCTACTTATTTCACGCAGCTAAGAGAAGTAGTTACTTTTTTTCCTGCTTGGTCTCTTGAGGAAATCCAGAAGTAAACTCCATCCGTAGGCTATCTTTATCGGCGAGCACAAACATGGCCTCTACACCGGGTAAGCTTTCTGCCAGCACCTTTGCTTTTTCGGGCCCCATGGCCATGAACGCCGTCGCCAAGGCATCTGCCTGCGTAGCCGATGTAGCCAATACAGATACCGAAACCATGGAATGACTTACAGGGAATCCTGTGGTTGGATCGATTAGGTGAGATCTGCGATTGCCCTCAGCATCGATATAAAATTTGCGGTAGTTACCTGAACTACTCAAGGCCAACTGGTTCAACGTTACCTTGGTCAATAGGGAGTTGGTTACTCCTAACTCGGCTTGCGAGGGATCTTCAATTCCGATGGTCCAATTTTCCCCACTTGGATTGTTGCCTTTTCCCTTCATCTCCCCGCCGATCTCCACCAGGTAGTTGGACACCCCAGCTTTATCCAAGACCTCGGCTAACTTGTCGATGGCATAGCCTTCACCCAAACCTGTCACATCCAATTTTACGCCTTCCTGAGCAGCATAATAGCCAGAATCCGTCACGATAAGCTTGGATTCAAAGCCCACCAAGGCCTTTAACCCAGCTACCTTCATGCTATCCATCTGCTCCCGCTCCTCAAAAGAAAATCCCCAAGCCTTTAGCAAAGGGTAGAGTGTGGGTTCAAAATAGCCTTGACTTTGCATGTGAAACTTCCGACTAGAATCAAGCATGTCCCGGAAGGTAAAGGAAGGAGATGTTAACCTACCGTTTAGATTAAAATCCGAAACTTCCGACTCCTGTACGTACGAATTTGCAGCTGTATTAATTAGGACAAAAACCGAATCAAATTGAGCTTGAAAATTCCGATTGGTATCCCCCACTTGAACACGGTAATAGGTCCCGAAAATTTCTCCCTCGTAATTTTTAAAAGCAACTTCCTTTTTTTGCTGGCAGGAAGCAAGTGCAAAAAGTAACAGGACAACGACAAGACGAATCGATAACATACAGGGCTTGATTTAGAAGTTCAAAGTTAGCCCTTCCCAAATAAATACACTAAAGAATGGCTATTTGAATTTCTAGCGTTGTAATTTTCACCTCCTGACTTCAGTGGCCGTGAATTTAGTACACCTGATTATAGTTCCTCGCCGATCCTCATGCTAAAGCCTTTTTTATTCCTTTTCATTTTTACGCTAGTCTCTTTTTTGACCCATGGTCAAGATACGCTTCGTACGTACTATGAAGAGGATACGCTCAAGGTAAAGGAAGTCGTACTTTTAGTAAATGGAAAAGCGAATGGACCCGTTTGGCGCTACGACCTGGAGGGCAAACTGGTGCTTATCGGTACCCTAAAAAACGACCAGCGAAACGGGCTTTTCTACGATTTGGATCCAGAAACAGGCGATACTTTGCGGATAGTGCCCTTCAAAGATAACCTGCGGGAAGGAAAAGCGCTCAGCTTCTACCCAAACGGCACCCTGCGCCAAAGTTCATCTTTCAAGGCCAATAAACTCGAGGGCGAGGTGCTTTCTTACTTTGAAGACGGTAGCCTCGAAGAGCTGACACCCTTTAGTAACAACAAGCCGGAAGGCACTGCACTCACCTACCACCGCAACAGGCAACTCAGCACCCGCACCAACTACTTGGCAGGGCAATACCAAGGCCTCCGAGAGGAGTTTGACTCACTTGGAGTCAAGAGCTATGAGGCCAATTTTCTTGCAGGGCAACTACAGGGAATGGAAGAGACATTCTTCCCCGATGGCAGTTTACGGTCGCGCCTTCACTATACTGCGGGAGACCTAGACGGAAGCTACCTCCTCAACCACCCTGACGGCAGCCCAGAACGCACAGGTCTTTATAAAAATGGCGTTCCCGAGGGAGAGCTGCTTAGCTATTACCTAGGTGGGCAACTCAAAACCTCTGCCAGCTATGCAAAGGGCATTCCTTCGGCCCCCACAAAACAGTACAACGCAGCAGGCGCTTTGCAGCAGCAAGTATTTTACTCGGTCAAGGGAGAAAAAATCAGGTTAGAAAACTACTTCCCCTCGGGACAGCTTTCCTACCAAGCCAGCTTTGCCAACGGGCAAGAAGAAGGTGAAGCGATACTTTACTATGAAAATGGTAAACCACAAGAAATCAGAAATTTTTCAAAGGGAAGTCTTCATGGAAATAGAACCTTCTTCGACTCAACTGGCGCCGTACTAAGCACAGAAACCTACGAATTTGGAAATAAAATCAATAAATAAAACGGGAGGCTGCGGCTAGCAGAATCGATTTATCTATTTTTGCCCAAACAACCAGCACATGAGCAAAGCGATTAAAGAAACGAACTTTTCCTTTCCCAATCAGAAAGGCTTCTACAAAGGAAAAGTAAGGGACGTGTATATTTTTGACAAAGAACTCGTGGTGGTAGCTTCCGACCGGATCTCCGCCTTCGACGTGGTACTTCCCCGTCCGATTCCGTTTAAAGGCCAGGTGCTCAACCAGATTGCCGCTGGCTTTCTCAAGGCTACGGCCGACCTAGTACCTAACTGGGTGACCGCTACACCTGATCCTAACGTGACCATCGGCAAGCGTTGCGAACCATTCAAGGTAGAAATGGTCATCCGTGGCTACCTGGCAGGCCATGCCGCCCGAGAATATGCCCTAGGCAAAAGAAGCATTTGCGGCGTAATCATGCCGGAAGGCTTGAAAGAAAACGACCCCTTCCCTACCCCCATCCTCACACCCACCACCAAGGCAGGAGAAGGTCATGATGAGGACATCTCCAGAGAAGAAATCCTTGCCCAAGGAATCGTTTCAGAAGCCGACTACCTACAGCTCGAGTCCTATACCCGAGCGCTCTTCCAGCGAGGACAGGAAATGGCCAAGGAAAAAGGGCTTATTCTGGTAGATACAAAATACGAGTTTGGGAAGATGGACAATCAAATCCTCCTGATTGACGAAATCCATACCCCTGACTCCTCTCGCTACTTTTACGCGGAAGGCTATGAAGAAAACCAACGCCAAGGACTTCCGCAGAAGCAGCTTTCAAAAGAATTTGTTCGACAATGGCTTATTGCCAACGGTTTTCAAGGAAAAGACGGACAAGTGGTGCCAGAAATGACCGATGCTATTGTAGAAAGCATTTCGGAGCGCTACATTGAGCTATTCGAAAATATCAGCGGAGAAAAATTTCACAAGGCAGACACGGAAGACCTCACCTCAAGAATAGAAAAAAGCATTGTGGCCCACTTGGCCCACTAATTACCATACACATGAAATATACCATCGATAAAAAAGAGCAATACGTAGTTTTTTCCCCCTTGGAAGAAAAAATTGATTCCCTGTTGGCTCCCAAGTTAAAATCAGAGCTGCTGACCATTCAGGCAGAAGGCTATACCAACCTAGTATTGGATATGAGCCAAGTGAGCTATGTGGACTCAAGCGGATTAAGTGCGCTGCTTGTTGGCGACCGGGAATTTGGTCGCAAAGGAGGTATTTTTGTCATCTCTGGCGTCAGAGACCACGTCATGAAGCTGCTCAAAATCTCCATGCTTGATAAAAAACTCAACTTGGTTAGTACCTTAGAAGAAGCAGGTGAGGTGGTATTCATGCACGAAATTGATGGAGGCGAAGAAGAGGAGGGTGGGTGATTCCTGATGTTGAGCTGACCATCTTAGGTAACACCTCCTCCATCCCCATGCATGGTAGGCACCACACTGCCCAAATCCTTCGATTTGGGCAGGAACTTATGCTGATAGACTGTGGGGAAGGCACGCAGCTTCAACTCCGCAAGTACAAAATCAAAACGGCCAAGCTCTCGGCCATCTTCATTTCTCACCTCCATGGTGACCATTACTTGGGACTGATTGGCTTGCTTTCTAGCTACCATCTTGCCAAGCGCAGCACTCCCCTAACGGTATTTGGGCCTAGAGGCCTCGACGAGATCATCATAACCCACTTCCGCTGGAGCAACACCCGGCTGTGCTACCCACTTACATTTATCCCAACGCAGACCGAAGAAATGGCCCTGCTCTTGGACCGACCTGAGTTTACAGTCTCCAGCTTTCCCCTACGCCATCGTATCCCCACCACCGGCTTCCTCATCCAGGAGAAGGAAGGGCTACGCTCGCTTATCAAGGAAAAGCTGGAAGCCCATCCCCTACCCATTGCTGCCCTTCAGCAGCTCCGCTCGGGGCAAGATTACTTGTCTCCGGAGGGGGAACTTCATCGGGTAATAGACTATTGCCAACCCCTACCCCGACTCAGAAGCTATGCCTTTTGCTCGGATACGGCCTTTTACCCTGAGCTTGCTCCCCTGCTTCAAGGCGTTGACATGCTCTACCACGAGGCTACCTTTGCAGAAGCAGATGCCGGGCGTGCTTCGGAAACCTACCATAGTACAGCAAAGCAAGCGGCTACCATGGCACAGCTTTGCGGTGCCAAATCGTTGCTACTCGGGCATTTCTCCTCCCGATATCCGGAATTGAGTGAGTTATTGGCGGAAGCCCAATCAATTTTCCCAAATGCTCAATTGAGCGAAGAGGGAATTAGCTATACCCTCACGCCCAGCCATGACTGAACCGCAACATAGCCGAAAGACGAACCTTTTTGTTCTGCTGGCCGCCCTCTTTCTCACCAACGCCATACTCGCAGAAATCATCGGTGTCAAAATTTTCTCTGGCGAAAAAACGCTAGGCATCGACCCTGTACAATGGACCTTTTTCGGAGAGTTTGTACTCGACTTCAACCTCACTGCCGGCGCGGTGATCTGGCCGGTGGTCTTCATCACCACGGACCTGATAAACGAATATTTTGGAAAAAAAGGAGTTCGAAAAATCAGTTTTATCACGGCCGGCCTGATTACGTACGTTTTTGTTGTCATTAGTCTCGTCACAACCTTGGCACCTGCAGACTTCTGGCTAGATGTCAATGCTAGCCAACCCGATGGCAGCGCCTTTGACATCAACTACGCCTTCAATACCATTTTTCGACAAGGACTAGGGATAATTGTGGGTTCGCTTACGGCCTTTTTGCTCGGGCAGCTAATTGACGTGTACGTTTTTCAAAAGCTTCGGGCGGTAACCGGCCCTAAGATGATTTGGCTACGCGCTACCGGTTCTACTCTCGTTTCCCAGTTTACCGACAGCTTTGTCGTACTGGGCATTGCTTTTTATGTGTTTGGCAACTGGAGCCTAGCCCAGATCGCCGCTGTGGGACTAATCAACTACGTGTACAAATTTACAGTTGCCTTGGCGCTTACTCCAGTCCTTTACGCCGCACATGGCCTGATTGACCGCTATTTGGGTAAGGATCTCGCCGAGAAAATGGCCAACCAAGCCGGAGAAGACCGTTCATTTTTATAAATAGAAGCAAGAGGCAAGAAACAAGAGCCGAGAGTCAAGAGATTAGACTACCTGCTGCTAGGCTAAATTGTCTGCTTCTTGCTTAGTCGCCCGCTTTCCTCACCTCAGCATTCTTCACTCAGCGTTCGGCATTCGACATTAGTTTAATGCCGTACTTCGTATCTCGTATTTCCTTTTTTTCATCCCCCCACCAAATTTATTTCTGACTAAGCCCCTGATTTTTACAGATTATTCTAAAATCTTCGTACAGAGGCTTGGTTTCCAAATTAATTCTACCTACTTTTGCATCGTCAATTTTGACATAGCTATTTTTCGTGCCGTGAGTCCTCGCTGTTTCTTGTCTGGGATTTGGGATACCATGGCAAGAAAAAGTAAGGACAATATTCATGGAAAACACAATCAAATTCTCAGACCTGGGGATTTCGGAAGAAATCTTGCGGGCAGTGGAAGAGATGGGCTATACCCAACCTTCCCCAATTCAACTACAAGCCATACCTTTTGTGATGCAAGGCCGCGATGTCATCGGGCAAGCACAAACGGGTACCGGTAAGACAGCAGCCTTCGCCATTCCGATCATCGACCTGGTAGACCCTGACTTCAACAAACCGCAAGCCATCATTCTTTGCCCTACCCGTGAACTAGCGGTTCAGGTGGAAGGAGAAATTCAAAAACTTGCCAAATACCACAGAAAAATTAGTTCCGTTGCCATCTACGGAGGCGAATCCATCGATAGACAGATTCGTGTCTTGAAAAAAGGTGTTCAGATCGTCGTTGGAACCCCTGGCCGTGTGCAAGATCACATCAACAGAGGAACCCTTCGCTTGGAAGATGCGGGAATCATCGTATTGGATGAGGCGGACGAAATGCTGGACATGGGCTTCAGAGACGATATCGAGGCAATCATCCAGGAGATGCCGGCAGAAAGACAGACTGTCTTCTTTTCCGCCACCATGGCCAAGCCAATTCTTGATCTGACCCGCAAATACCAAAAAGATCCAGAAATCATCAAGGTCGCTAAAAACGAATTGACGGTTGCCAAGATCGAACAAGTGTACTACGAAGTAAAGTCTTCTCTGAAGATGGAGCTTATGGCGCGCTTGATGAACCTCAACAATTACGCGCTTAGCGTAGTGTTTTGTAACACCAAGCGCATGACCGACGAGGTGACCGAATCACTAGGCGCCCGCGGCATCCTTGCTGAAGCACTTCACGGTGACCTTTCCCAGGCACAGCGAGACAAAGTAATGGGCAAGTTTAGAAAAGGCTTGTGTACCGTCTTGGTCGCTACTGACGTTGCCGCTCGAGGCATTGACGTAGACAACGTAGAGGCGGTATTCAACTTTGACATCCCATTAGACGAAGAATATTACGTACACCGCATCGGAAGAACAGGCCGTGCCGGCAAATCCGGAACCGCCATCACCTTCATCACGGGACGCAGAGAATCCATGAAACTTAAGGATCTGGAGCGCTACACCAAGGCTCCGATCAACAAAATGATCCCTCCATCCGCTGCTGAGCTTGTAGACTTGAAAAAAACACAGCTCATCAAGGATGTATACCGCGTCTTGGCGAAAGAAGAAGACACAAAGCTATTTGACTCAACCCTTGCTCAGATGCTAGCAGAAGGCTTGACCCAAGAGCAAATCTCATTAGGCCTACTTAAAATGGTCATGGGTGATGCAGTAAAAGAAATGAAAGACCAGGACTTCGGCATCGAAGGACCAGTACCCTATGCAGACCGTAGAAGAGAAGGCGGACGCGAGGGCGGACGAGAAGGCGGACGTGAGTCTAGATACGGAGACCGAAGAGAAGGTGGACGTGGCGGCGAGCGCTTTGGAGACCGAAGAGAGGCACCTAGCCGTGGTGATCGCCCTGATCGTGGCAGCCGTTTTGGCGACCGCAAAGAAGGAGGAAGCCGTTTCGGAGATAGCAGCAGCCGATTTGGTGACCGCAAAGAAGGACCAAGAGATTTTGCTCCCCGTGAAGAGCGTGCGCGCGATGAGAACATGACTCGCTTGTTTTTGAACCTAGGTAAAAAAGACTTTATCCGTCCCGCCGACATCGTAGGGGCCATTGCTGGTGAGTCTGGCCTACCCGGAAAAAGCATCGGAGGTATTGATATCTTCGATAACTTCTCCTTCGTAGATGTACCGCACAAGGATGCAGAGCATGTCGTACGCGTCATGAAAAATAATACCATCAAAGGAAGAACGGTTAGCATGGAAATTTCCAAGGGCTAATCCTACTAGCTTAATTAGAGTGAAAAGCACATTTCTACAAGGGATGTGCTTTTTTTATTAAACAACTTATTATAATGAGTCATTTTTTAAATTTTTTAGAAGCATAACAAAATGTTGTTTTAATTTTTATAATTCTTAGTTAAATTAAATAATTAAAGGAAAAATTTTAATTTATTTATAACTATTTGACTGTCAAATAGTTGTAAAAATAAAAATTATATTTAGGCAGACTATTTGATTACTTATTCAAAAATTATTTAATTCGTTAAATTTAATTTTAAGATGGGCGAGTATAAGGTTTCCTCAGAGAAGCAAAATTCAAAAGCTGCACCTATTCAGGCTCCTATACAAAGCAGCCTTGGGGAAATGAAGCATGAAGATGCTAGAGGCAGTACCTTTCAACTCGCTCAACTTCAAGCTAAAGCAGATGACAGGGGTAGTAAAAGCAATATTACCCAACTTCAAGCAAAGGCTTTAAATTTTTCAAGGAATTCGCAGCTAGCTCAATTACAAGACAAAGGCGCTGATCAAATATCCTCATCGCAATCACCCACTGTCCAACGCCAAGAAAATAAAACAGGTCTCCCTGATGGACTAAAATCAGGAATGGAGTCACTTTCGGGCATGTCTTTGAGCGATGTTAAAGTTCATCGTAACTCCGACAAACCAGCACAACTTCAAGCGCATGCCTACGCCCAAGGGACAGATATTCATCTTGGACCAGGTCAGGAAAAGCACCTACCTCATGAGTTAGGTCACGTAGTACAGCAAAAAGAAGGGCGTGTCAAGCCTACAACCCAACTCAAATCGGCAACACCGATTAATGATGACAAGAGTTTGGAACAAGAAGCGGATGTGATGGGAGCAAAGGCCTTACACCTTGGTGGCCAAGAAATGGCTCCGCTCCAAGCGATGAGAAAAAAAGAATCTACGAACGATTCTTCCGGGATTGTACAACGTAAAGAAACAATTGCCCCGCTAGAAGGTGAGGTAAAAGGCATGGGGACATTTTTAAAGAACAAGTTAGGGGGAGGAACAATCTACACAAATCTTAAAAAGAAAGTAGATGAATTTAATGCCGCGGATGAGGTGCTTCAGTTGACCCTCAGAAATGACATAGTAATGCTTAGTGATGAGTGGAGAAAAAAGCACCCCAATCCAGAAAGCGAAAATGATAAAAAGAAGTCAAAAGATATCAGCAAACTAATTAATCAGCTAACTACTAGAGCACATTCAAAGACCGCAGATACTAATAAAGTTGCTGATGCAGATAAGGTGGCGGATCGTACAGTTGGGCTTGGTGATCCTTTACAGCATCCATTATTTCCTACCTTTAAGAAAAGGCTTGAAAGTCTATTTGCGGAATTTCCAAATCCAAGTTTTGATGTAGACACACAGGCAGCGGTAATTTGGACAAATATGGTAAATGCTGTTAAAGACACAAGGGAAGCTTCTGATAAGACTAAGAATCCAGACCTATATAAGGATAATGGTTATGAAATAAAAGACCTAGATGGTGCCTTATTTAAACCCATTTTAGATGCTTTTGACACTGTTGTAAGTCAATTAAAGCCTGCTTCAAAATCACAATTTGCAAGAGCCAAAAGTTTTGGATTTTGGTCAAAAGCGGGAATTCATATGGCCAAAAAGCATGCTGATTTAGCCCTTGAAACATCTGGGCTCGGGAGTTTATTTGATGGTTTTCCTTCAATGGTAACAACTCGTGCTAGCGACTGGGATTTTAGAATCTGGCCAGCTCTGTCAAAAGGCTATGCTCAATGTGTAGTAGATGAAATAATAAAGGGAGGCAAAACAGTTGAAGTATTTACAGGGGGTCCTTATGCCGAAGGAAATATTTGGGAGAAAATAGAATCCAAGGCGCTTGCAGTAGGACTTGAAAATACTGCTACCGCTATGGAAGATGTCACAACCTATCATGCTGTTGCAAATACAAAACAAAGTGACAAATCACCCATAGATGAAAACCAAAAAGGTGGGCGTTTTCCTGGAACATGGATATCAACCAAAGACAGAGGTCTAATGTTAAAAACACTAAATGAACAGTGGGATTTACTTCCCAAACCATAATTGGTTTTAACATAAAAGTAAAAAAATTCTTTGGAGGCGATTCAATTTATAATGTTTAGTCTTTTGTGTATCGGAAACTGAAAAGGCCCTGTTCAAAGCCTATACACCTATTAAATGGATTTGATAGTAATATAATTAATAAAATATTTATATTTGTTTTGTTAAATAATATTTTATAATTGTTATTTTTTTCACAAGATTAATTTTAGAAAATTAAATTTTACAATTTTAATTTTAGTTAATTTTTATATAGACATTAAACGTACTTTTTTTTTAAAAGTCTTTATTGAATTTATATATAGTAAATTATTAATAAAAAATTCAAATATAAATAAGCACCCCTAGAAACATGTTAGATCTTTTCCTTAAAAGTCTTTCCATAGCTGAGCCTAGGGAAGATGCTTACGATATTTCATTTTTTTCATCATTCAACGAAAGTGATAAAAAAAGTGCAGAAGACGCTATCATGCAGTTGGCATCAAATGGAGATCCTAAAGCATTAGTTACTATTGGAAAATTAAAATTAGATAGAGCAGAAAAAATTTTAATAGAACAAGCCAAGAATCCTAACGAATGGGTTAGATTTTCGGCAAATCGGGCGCTGCTTGAATTAAATAAGTCTCACAAAGGTATCTTAGAGGATACCATGGCACTCAGTTCAATCACAAGATTTGGGGCGATAAGTGAAATCTCAAGACATAACATCAAAGAAACAAACGAAGTTCTTCTAAAGGCTTTGGATGATGAAGATTCATTAGTGAGATTTGAGGCTTATGATGGTTTGTTGCAATACTTCGATTTGCTAAAATACACAAAGAATGAAAACGGGAATACACAACTAGAATCACCTTTAAAAGCATTAGGGGTATTGATTGTATCTGATATCAAATCCTTACGTTTTAAAGCAGTTATTGAAGCTAAAGAAATCTTCAAGAAAATTTCTGAGGGAAATAGCCCTGAAAGTCTTGATTTGATCTATAAATCAAGTGGGATCCCAAATTTTAGAATACAAATTCGAGATTCATTCTACAATGATACTATACCTTTTTCTACTGACCTTATTCAACAAGCACAAGGTCACGATCGATATTGGGCAGAAGTATTTATTGCATTACAACTAAATTCTAGAAATCATTTTAAAAGAAGCCTAGAGGCTTTAGTTAATTTAAATGCTTTTTGGATCTTAGATACACTCAAAGAATTTATCATTCTGTTTGGTCCTTCTAGCGATCTTTATGAGCCTACAGCAAATGCGATTGAAGCATTGTCAGACAAAAGTTAAACCAATGAGTGTTCTTTGCTAGGGTAGCCCTGGTAACATTCGATTTTGTGCTTTAGAACTGTACCACTCTCATGCAGCTTTTTTTTCAAGACGTCATCACCACCCCCACCACTTTCTTGGCTGAAGAGGAATCTAAGCACCTCGTTCGGGTGCTGCGAAAGAAGCAGGGAGATCAAATACACCTCACAGATGGCAAAGGGAGTCTTTATACCTGCATCGTAGCCAATGCTGATCCTAAAAAAGCCAGCCTAACTATCCTGTCTACCCAACAAGCAGTCGAGGACTCTTTTCACCTACACCTGGCCATTGCCCCCACCAAAAGTCCCGACCGCATGGAGTGGATGGTGGAAAAAATCACAGAGATCGGTTTTCACGAGCTCACCTTACTAGATACCCTGCATGGGGAACGCAGCTTTCTGAAAATCGACCGCCTGCAAAAGAAAATCATCTCGGCCTGCAAGCAAAGCATCAAGTGGCGGACACCAACGGTACACCCCACCCGAAAACTTACAGAGCTATTACAAGACCCCACCTTTGCGGATTACCAGAAGTTCATCGCCTACGTAGACGAGCAACACAGCCACCACCTGCTTGACCTCGCCCAGCCTGGAAAAAAATACCTGATACTGATTGGCCCGGAAGGAGATTTTGATCCCAGCGAGATTCGCATGGCCTTAGAAAATGGATTCTTACCCGTCTCTTTAGGCAAAAGCCGCCTACGTACCGAAACTGCCGGTTTGGCCGCCATACAAATGCTCCAAACACTCAACCGCTAAGTAGACCTAGTAGTCCCTCGATGAGCTAATTTTGGATGGAAATAGGCCCTAAAAATAAGCTTCTCCCTTCACCCCAAAATGCTGTGTCCCTGACTTTTAAAAAAAAGGGTTCAAGCAATGCCTGAAGTCAAAAAGTAATTTCCTATTTTAGACTATCTTTTTTCATTCTCCCTTATTGGAGCCTTGGCTGAAGACTGAACTACCAAACAAAACCTGCAGTGCCTTACAAAGAGCGAGAAATTGAGAAAAAATACTTTTCCATTGGGGAAGTGGCCGAACAATTCAAGGTGGCCGCCTCCCTCATTCGCTATTGGGAAGGGGAATTTGACATCATCCGGCCCAAAAAGGACAAAAAAGGCAATCGCCGCTACACCAAGGACGACATCCAAAAGATTCGCTACGTGTACCACCTCGTCAAAGAAAAGGGTTATACCCTCCAAGGCGCACAGGAAGTGATTGCTGCTGGAAAAAAGCAGGGATTTGATAAAGTAGCCGCAGTTCAAAAACTTCAGGAAATCAAGGATTTTTTAATCAACCTGAAGCATGAACTCCAAACCCGAACCGAATCCTGAGGAAAAACGGTACTTTGTAGCCCTTGCCCTGGCTCCCAAGGTAGGACCTGTACTCTTTAAAGCCATTCTTGCTTACGCTGGTTCCGCTGAGGCTTTCTTTACCTTGACCCCTGGAAAAGCAGCCAAAATACCACGAATAGGTCAAAAACTCCTCTCCCTCCGCAACGAGCAGGCTTCCTTGCTCCGCCTTGCCGACCGCTTACTCGAGGACCAAGCAAAAAAAGATTACCGCCTCCTCACCTCCCTAGATACCCACTTCCCTAAACGGTTGAAAGCCGTTCCCGATGGGCCATCCCTACTTTTCACGCAAGGTAAAGGTGATCTCAATTTCTCTCATACGGTGGGTATAGTAGGCACCCGAAGTGCCACAGCATATGGCAAGGCGATCACCAAGAAAATCTTAGAAGACCTCCTTCCCTATCGGCCCGCCATCATCTCAGGTCTCGCTTATGGTATCGACATTGAAGCACATCGTGTTGCACTGCAACTCGGTCTGCCTACCTTTGCTATTTTGGGAGGCCCGCTCACGCGCATCTATCCTGCGGCACATAAAGGCGTAGCCGAACAAATCAAGCAGTCCCAAGGAGCCTTGATCTCTGAATACGAACCAGGAAGCACGCTGCTACCGGGAAATTTTCCCGCACGGAATCGAATCATCGCTGCCCTCTCCGATGTACTCATCGTGGTGGAAGCTGCAGAAAAAGGGGGCGCCTTGATCACAGCTGAACTCGCATTTGGCTACCAAAAAGAAGTGTTTGCGGTACCTGGCAACTTGCAATCTACCTTTTCCGAAGGATGCAATCAGCTAATCAAACGAATGAAGGCCTCCATCTACACTGGGCCGGAGGACCTGGCGCAAGCACTGCATTGGAGTAAGCCAGGAGAAGAGAGAAAAAGTAGCCCGCTCCTTGATATTTCGGGAAGGGAGGAGGCCGAAAAAGCAATTTTGACTCACCTCCTAGTGCAGGGAACCTCCGAAATTGACCAGCTTGCTTATGCCACTGCCCTACCCCTAGGCATGCTGGCTTCCAAACTATTGGCCTTGGAATTTGAAGGAATCGTCAAGTCACTTCCAGGAAAAAAATTCAAACTGCTGGGCTAGCCATTACAGGTAGTTTGTTTACTTTTCTTTTAGCCTTCGGATGAGTTTCGGGTAGTACCAAAGGTAAAATCCACTGATAGCCAGTAGGATAAGTCCAAGAGATACCAACGTAGAATACGTAAGCTTGGCCGCCTCTCCTCGCGCCGTATAATAGTCCAGGATGCTGCCATCATGCACCTTTTCTATCCAATCGGAGTGCCGCGTGGCTACAGAAAGCACCTCCCCCGAGTATCCATCTACCTGTACTTCTGTAAAGTGGGTTTGAAAAGTAATCTTGGCTGTTCCCTTGTCTGGTCGAATGTCGATACGGTCTACTTCAGAATCCCTCCCTATTTTTTTCATCTCCTCCTCCCCGATGCGCACCATTTCCGAAGGTAAAATCCAAGTACCATTTTCCACCTTAGTCTCCAAGGTGGGTGGCAAAAGTTCCGCTTTCTTTTTCCAAGCAAGCAAAATGGAGGTTACTCCGATCACAAGAAAAAAGACAATCAGCGGAATTCCCATCCAGCGATGTAATCTTCGCAGGCTGCGGGCATTTTTTGCTTGAGTTTTAACAGGTTCGTTGGACATGAGAATAAAAAAGCTAGCCCGCAAAGGAGGTTAGCAAGATCAGGCCGGCAAGATAACGAAAAATCAACCAGAGAGGCGTATTTGGTAGAAACGGCCGGAAAATCGCCCTACCTTAATATTTTTCTTCAAAGGAACGGACACCCATTAATAAAGGGCCCAAAGGCCCTTTATTATAGTGCTTAAACTTCCTTAAAAGATTTCTTTTGCCACTTTATAGGTTGCATCCGCCTTGCTCATCGTGTAAAAGTGCAAGGAAGGCACCTTCGCTGCCATCAATTCTTTGCATTGCTGTATGGACCAGGCGATGCCCACCTCTTTTACTTGTGCGTTTGTGGTACAGCTTACCAGCGCATCGGTTAGGTCATCTGGAAAGTCCAAAAAGAAAGAACGAGGCAAGGTAGTGATCTGCCCCAGTGAGGTGATGGGCTTGATCCCCGGAATGATGGGCACGTCTATGCCTGCCTCCCTAACCTTGGCGACATAGTCAAAGTATTTTTGGTTGTCAAAAAACATCTGCGTGACGATGAAGCTCGCACCATTGTCAACTTTCTCCTTAAGGTAGTTGAGGTCAAACTTAAGGCTTGGAGCTTCAAAGTGCTTTTCAGGATAGCCCGCAACGCCGACACAAAAATCGGTTTGAAAGCTAGGCTCGGTTTCTTCATGGAGGTACTTGCCCAGGTTCATGTTGACCACCTGTGCTACTAGTTCTGTGGCATAGGAATGGCCGTTGGGCTCAGCGGCAAAGCGCTCGGACTTCGGGGCATCTCCTCTTAGGGCCAGGATATTTTCAACGCCGATAAAATCGAGATCAATCAGTAGATTTTCGGTTTCTTCCTTCGTAAACCCTCCGCAAAGCACGTGAGGCACAGCATCGACTTCAAAGCGGTTCATTAGGGCGGCACAGATGCCAACCGTTCCCGGCCGTTTTTTGGTACTCACCTTTTCCAACAGCCCATTAGGGTGCTTCTTGTAGATATATTCCTCTCGGTGATAGGTGACGTCCACAAAAGGTGGCTTAAACTCCATCAAGGGGGAAATGCCCTCCAAGAGCTCCTTCAAGCTTTGCCCTTTCAGGGGAGGAAGGATCTCGAAGGAAAAGAGGGTGCCCTTTGCGTTTTTTATATACTCAGTGATTTTCATAGCGTTGCGTTCACAGGTGAAGGTGAGAAGATGGGTTTGGATGAGGGAGAGTAGGCCAAGTTTGGCGATAGCAGACGCTCAGCAGCTTCCAGAGAAATCCCCTTTCTATCTGCATAGCTTGCCACCTGATCAGGACCTATTTTCCCCAAGCCAAAGTAGCTGCTTTCGGGGTGCGCAAAAAAGAAGCCCGACACTGAGCTGGTGGGATACATCGCGTAGCTAGAGGTAAGGGTAATCCCCACCGTATTTTCTATGTCTAGCAATTCGGCAATGGTCACCTTTTCGGAGTGCTCTGGACAGGCTGGGTAGCCCGGCGCAGGGCGTATGCCAGCATAATCCTCGCTGATCAGTGCATCCGTATCCAACTGCTCTTGAGGGGCATAGCCCCAAAGTTCCTTTCGAACCAATTCGTGTAAATATTCCGTAGCAGCCTCTACCAATCTGTCGGCAAGAGCCTTGAACAAGATGTCATTATAATCGTCCCCTGCGGCTTGAAATTCAGCCAACTTGGTTTCCATACCTAGACCGGAGGTGACGGCAAAGCAACCCATGTAGTCCATTTGCTCGGGATGCAAGTAATCGGCTAAGGAACGGTTGGGCACCCCTTTTCCCTTTTTGCCCTGCTGCCTCAAGAAATGAAAATTGGCAATATGCGCTCCATCTTCGTTCAACACGCGGGCATCATCCCCCACACGCTGCACGGGAAGCAAAGAGCATACCGCCTTCGCAGAAAGCCATTTTTCTTTAATCAAGGTATCGAGCATTGCTTCTGCATCGGCAAAAAGGCGGGTAGCCTCTTCCCCGACCACAGGATCGGCTAATATCTTTGGGTACTTACCACTAAGCATCCAGGTACTGAAAAAGGGTGTCCAGTCGATGTACTTTCTTAAGGTCGACAAGTCTAGGTCCTCGATTACGGTTCTTCCCAAGACCTTCGGCTTTACAGGATTAAACCCATTCCATTCGATTGGCAGCGGATTAAGTTTGGCCTCCTCGTAGGAAATCAATTGCTTTACAGCCTGCTTTGCTTCGTGCTCTTCTCGCAAGGCCTTGTAAGTTGCCTTGAGCTGAATGCGGTAGCTGTCGCGAGTTTCCGGAGAAATGGACTCCCCTGCAATCGGAACCGACTTACTCGCATCCGTGACGTGAATGACACAGCCGGAGTACATCGGGTCGATTTTCACCGCCGTATGGATTCTGGAAGTCGTAGCACCACCAATAAGAAGAGGAATGGTGAGTCCTTGGCGCTCCATTTCGGAAGCCACATTGACCATTTCGTCTAGCGATGGTGTAATCAAACCACTCAAACCGATGATATCCACCTTGTTTTTGATGGCTTCATCGATGATTTTTTGGGCATCCACCATCACACCTAGGTCAATAATCTGGTAGCTATTGCAGGCCAAAACTACGCCGACAATGTTTTTTCCAATATCGTGGACATCGCCTTTGACCGTAGCCAATAGGATTTTTTTCAAGGAAGAAGCTTCTTGGCCTTCCTCAGGCAGTGGCATAAAGGGCTCTAGGTAGGCCACGGCTTTTTTCATAACACGTGCCGACTTGACCACTTGGGGAAGAAACATTTTTCCTTCACCAAAAAGGTCGCCCACTACGTTCATGCCGTCCATCAGCGGACCTTCGATGACTTTAAGTGGGTTGAGTAGCTCCAAGCGTGCCGCTTCAGTATCTTCGATGATATGGTCCAAAATTCCCTTTACCAAGGCATGTTCAATGCGCTTACCCACCGGTGCCGAGCGCCAGGCTTCGTTGACCACTTCTTTTTTATCTGCCGACTTTACCGTCTCTGCAAAATCAAGCAAGCGTTCGGTAGCATCCTCACGTAGATCAAATAAGACATCTTCTACCCGCTCCAATAATTCTTTATCGATATCGGCATACACCTCGAGCATGGTAGGATTGACAATACCCATGTCCATCCCATGCTGTATCGCATGGTAAAGGAAAGCGGCATGCATGGCCTCACGAACAGGGTCATTTCCACGAAAAGAGAAGGAAACGTTGGACACTCCACCACTGACCTTCGCACCAGGAAGATTTTGCTTAATCCAACGAGTTGCATTAAAAAAGTCAACCGCATTCTTTCGGTGTTCCTCCATCCCTGTGGCTACAGGGAAGATATTGGGATCAAAAATAATGTCCTGTGGGTTAAATTTTACTTGATCTACAAGCAGGTGATAGCTTCGCTCACAGATTTCTATACGTCGCTCGTAGGTGTCTGCCTGGCCCTTTTCGTCAAAGGACATTACCACCACTGCGGCACCGAATTTCTTAATGGTCTTCGCTTGCTGTATAAATTCCGACTCCCCATTTTTCAGGGAGATGGAGTTGACAATACCCTTCCCTTGCACGCACTTTAGGCCCGCAAGGATGATGCTCCACTTGGAACTATCAATCACTATGGGAATACGGCTGATCTCCGGTTCAGAGGCAATCAAATTGAGAAAGCGGACCATGGCATATTCGCCATCCAGCATCCCCTCATCCATACAAACGTCCAAAATCTGTGCGCCACCTCGCACTTGATCAAGGGCAATATCCAAGGCATCGTCGTACTGCCCGTTGAGGATCAGTCGGGCAAACTTCTTTGAACCGGTGATATTAGTTCGCTCACCGATGTTGACAAAATTGATGTTGGGTGTAAAAACTAGCGGCTCTAGGCCTGATAGTTTCATGTAGTCTAGCTTAGGCATGTTGCTCCTCCTCTTCTAGAAATGAATTGATTTTTCGCGGGGCATATGCTGCTGCCATTGTTGCAAGGGCGCGGATGTGTTCAGGTGTGGTCCCACAGCAGCCTCCGAGGATGTTGAGCATTCCTTCCTTTAGAAAGCTGCGCACTTGATCGGCCATTTCGCTGGCGCCTTGATCGTAGGCACCAAACTCGTTTGGCAAGCCGGCGTTAGGGTAAGCGGAAACATAAAAAGGAGCTTCTTGCGCGAGTACTTTGAGGTATGGACGTAACTCTTTGGCACCCAAGGCACAGTTTAGGCCGACAGAAAATAAGGGCACGTGGGAGACCGAAATCAAAAATGCCTCGGTGGTCTGTCCGGAGAGGGTTCTGCCAGATGCATCCGTAATTGTTCCCGAGATCATGATAGGTATTCCTCCATCTCTGGCATCTAGGGGAATGTTTCTTTCTTCGTACACCTCCTGAATCGCATACAGGGCTGCCTTGGCATTGAGTGTATCGAAGATGGTTTCTACCAAGATCAAGTCGGAACCGCCGTCCAATAAGCCCCTAACCTGCTCAGCATAGGCTTCCGCGAGTTGATCGAAGGTAATGGCACGATAGCCTGGGTCGTTGACGTCTGGTGAAAGGGAAGCGGTGCGATTGGTGGGTCCCATGGCTCCCGCCACAAAGCGGGGCTGATCGGGATGCGCTGCCGTATAGGTGTCTGCTACCTCTCGGGCGATTTTTGCAGATTCAAAATTGATCGTATAGGCCAAGTGAGACAATCCGTAGTCCTCCTGTGCAATGGTGGTCCCGGAAAAGGTATTGGTTTCGATGATGTCCGCTCCTGCTTCCAAGTACTCCAAATGAATGGCGCGAATGATGTCGGGGCGACTCAGGGACAGCAAGTCATTGTTACCTTTTAAAGACTTCGGATGTTCCCTTAACTCCGCGGTTCGGAAGTCATCTTCGGTAAGGGTGTAGCGTTGAATCATGGTGCCCATGGCACCGTCAAGGATTAAAATTCTATTTTCAACTGCTTGGAGCAGGAGTTCCGTTCTGTTTTGTCTCATAAGGGGGGTACGTTAAAAAAACTAATCGAGCAAAACACGGAAAAAAGTAGTGGTACTTCTTTTCTCATCTGTTCTTGGCGTATCCAAGAGGGGAGTTAGCACCTTGATTACAGGTTGCTAAGACGTCATAGGGCCCATCCCTCGGTCTTTCTCGATAAGTTGACGCAAAAATACAAGTAAATTCTCAAAAAACAAGGGTTTTGGTAGTTGTGAAATGGTCAACGTTCCACGGACCACGGTTGACTGTTGACGGTCGTCTGTTGACAAAAATTTAAAGAGGTCTTACACCCAATCCAAAAGAAATAAAGGGTCCAGACTGGTAGCCATTCATTGCGAGTCCGCCCAACTTATACCCAGGAAAAGCAGCCTCGTAACCTGCTGTGGCAGTGAAGACGAGGTCGAAAAATTTGCTTTTAGTCATCGGTAAGCCATATTCAAGCAACACTTCAGGCTTGAGCATAATTCCTGAGTTTTTCAAATACCCATCGTAGGCTTTCTGGTCTAGGTCTAGCAAAACTGGAAAATCCGGCTTCTGATCCTGAACCAAAGAATACCGAAGGTTGCCGTAGCCTAGGCCCCCTAAAACACCTACACCGAAGTTTTTGTATTGAAAAAATTTCTTCCCCAGGTTGGAATAGACGCGCAGGCTATTGAGGCTATGGCTTTGGGTTGCACTCGCTTTCCCTTTGAGGGATAGGTTAAACACATCCATGCCATACAGGAGGCCGTCCGTTTCTCCCAAAATTCGTAACCCTACATTGTTGGGTCGCCCTTCCAAGGGCTGGTAGCCTTTTTCGCGAAGCACGGCATTGAATCGGTCTGGCTGGGTAAAATGTATCCCCCGAATTATGGAAACTCCCAAGGTGGCATCCTTATAGAAAAAGTTTCTATCCGGCAGGGAGATGCCTGTGCCAATTCTAAAAAAAGCTCCTGCCTGGGCATTGTCAAATGAGATGCCGTTCAAGGCCCAACTTCCTTCGAAAGGACTAAAGGAATAGCCTGCCTTAGCCACCACTTTCAGGGCTTCTTTCCTGTTAGGAATCGGAAAATCGTAGGAAAGTTGAAATCCAATCTCGGTTAAAAAATCTCCAAAATAGGCACTCCCTTTTTGAATATCATTTTTCCTAAGAATAAATCCTTGGGATGGGTTGCTAAGAAAAGTGGCTAAGTCTTTCTCCTTACCTCGTGGAAGCATCTGAAAATTGAGGTAACCCATCCCTAAAGAAAGGTAATGGATAAGTTGAAACTTCCCTTCCTCTGTAAGGGAATAGCCCAAGTTGAGAAAGGCTCTAGACGCACGGTAGTTGATGCGGTAGCCCTCCAGGTCGGAGGGACGGCCTTGGTGTTGGGACAGCTCAACCCCAAGGATAAAATCATTGACTCGCGCTTGATAGCCTAGCCCGTAGGACCGGTACCGATTTTGTAGTGGCGCATTACCACGCTCTTTCAAGAGGTCGTTGAACTGGCTCAGATTGGCTCCTGAGGTACCCGTGTAGACGTACAGTGAAGACCTATTTTGCTGCAAGCCTTGTGCCTGAAGTCCCGCTCCCAAAAGAAGCATCAAAAATAGAAGAACGAGTCGCTGCATCATACGGGATAGCTTCATGAGAAGCTGAAGAACAAAAATAGGGCTAAATGATAATCTTTAGGGTAATGACGACAAATCCCCGATTTTATTTTTGGGAAGAAAAATATGCGCTCTCCCTACTGCGACCTCGAGTATTATAGACCAGAAAGCCACTGCATCATCAATCCACTCAAGTAGGCTCCATAGGTACCTAATGCATATCCGAGAACAGCCAAAAGAACTCCTACAGGGGCCAAAGAGGCGTCAAAAGCGCTAGCCACAATTGGGGCGGAGGCAGCTCCACCCACATTGGCTTGCGAACCCACCGCCACATAAAAGAAGGGCGCCTTGATCAACCAAGCAACAAAAATCATCAACGAAGCATGAAATAAAATCCAAATAATGCCAATTAAAAAGAGGATGGGATTGTCCAACACGGCTCCTAGATCCATCTGCATGCCGATGGTTGCCACCATCACATACAGCAACACGGAACCCAATCGGGAGGCACCTGCTCCCTCCAGTTCCCGGGCCTTGGTAAAAGAAAAAACTAAGCCTAAGGCAGTTGCAATAACTACAATCCAGAAAAAGGCAGAGTTCAGCGAGTACTGGTTCCATTCCGGATGGTTGGTTTCAAACCAAGGAGCCAAAAAATCAGCGCACAAATGCGAAAAACCTGTAACCCCAAACCCAAATCCTAAAATCACCAAAATATCTTTCAAGCTTGGTACGGTCACATTACTCTCCCGCATCTTGGCAATGCGATCCCGTAAGGCATAAATAGCAGTGGTATCTGCCTTTAAAAATTTGTCGATTTTTTCAGGCTTGGCCGCCCAATACAATAACACCGCCATCCAAAAATTGGCTATCAACACATCTACAGCAATCATCTGTCCAAAAAGGGCTGGACTGGCGCCGAACACTTCCAGCATGGCGGTCTGATTGGCTCCACCACCGATCCAACTTCCCGCTATCGTGGACAAGCCCCTCCAAATCTCATCTTGCCCCGTACCCGCATACAAGTCAGGATAAATCCACCCTACCATGACCATGGCAACTGGACCTCCTACTATAATCCCTACCGTACCCGTGAGAAACATGGTCAGGGCCTTGGGACCCAATCGAAGGATGCCCTTCAGATCAACACTAATGGTAAACAAGACCAGCGATGCAGGCAATAAATACCGTGATGCGACCTTGTATAAGTTGGAGGATTCCCCTGAAATCAACCCCGTAGAATTGAAAACTGCAGGAATAAAGTAACAGAGTAGTACCGTGGGTACGTAGGTGTAAAACTTAACCCAAAAAGGATGTTTACTCGCGGAAGAAGCAAAAATAAAAGCTAGTGTCGCCATCAACAGGCCAAACACCACCGCATCATTAGTCAATAAAGGAGCGCTACTTTCTTCCATTTGTATATCTTATTAGGCACAACATTACCAACATTTGGCCAAAAAGACCACCCACTAAGGTGTATTTTGCGCTAAGAGATGCAGGAGTTCACTAAGAATCATCGCAGTAGCACCCCAAACTACCTCCCCGTCTAAGGCAAAGTAGGGTGTCTCCAGCTCCCGCCCTTCTCCTATCGAAACGGAAGTTCGCTGCTGTATCTCCGGTTGCCGAATCGACAAGACGGAGGTAGGAATGATCCGAGCAACTTCCCGAACTTCAGGCACAAAACGGGGTTTATCTTCCAAAAACCCGAGTACTGGGGACACCAAGAAATTACTCGAAGGTATGTACAGGTTTGTGAGTCTTCCCAGTACCTCTACCTTGCTGGCATCGATACCAATCTCCTCCTCCGCCTCACGAAGGGCAGTATATACCAGATCAGGATCGCCAGGATCCATCTTTCCTCCAGGGAAACTCACCTGTCCACTATGGGTACCAGGATAGGTTGGGCGCTTGATTAACGGAAAAAAAACGCCTGAGTCCTCAGGGTAAAATAGCAGTAATACCGCACTTTTTTTATGGTTTGGCGGAGCTTCTAAGGAAAAACGCCTCCAGTCCACAGGTAGTGGAGACATCTTCAGCTGTGCTTCCCTGCCCGGCAAATCTTGAGTCAGCGATTGCTGTAGCTGTGTGCGTAGCTGGGTTAGATTCATCGGAAGTAGAAATGGGCATTCGGTACCTTGGCTAACGTACAACTACAGTCCGAAGGGACTAAATCAGAAGGCAGGTTGCACAAATAAACCAATTGACTAAGACGGTGCATGTAGAGAATTCGATGTCTCAAGCTACGTCAGGTGGCTAAAAAATCAAAGTGGGCAGTTGTAAAAACTACGAAACTGGCAACGGGAAATTAAAAAAGGCCGAAATATGATTTCGACCTTTTCCTGCTCTCAAACCTATTAAACCTATTGTTGCAATTCATTGTATGAATGCAAGTCAAAAGTAGAAAATGTTTTTTTCTCTTCAAACAATCGATTGCGAAAAATTTTACACGACATTTTTTGCTAATTTTTTCGCCAATGACATTGGCGCATTTTAAGGCAAGAAGTCGCCACAATACTTAGTCTTTACTGAATTAAGATGAGCCACCTTCTAATTCTGCAAAAGAAAAAGAGCATAACTGGTTAGCAACTCGTTGTGTGGCAGTTACCTTTAAGTTTACTTTTTTAACTTTTTACTTTCTTGATAAAGCAAACCCTATTTTTTTGCTGCGGCCTGCTCTGCATGTACCCTGCAACGGCCCAATCCGACCTATCCACACAAGCCTTTGGCGCCAAAAGTCAAGGAATGGGTAGCGGTAAGCTCTTCCACCAGGATGCATGGGCCCTCTTTAATAACGTGGGAGCCCTCGACCGATCCACCTCTTCACAAATTGCTACAAGCATCGACCAGCGCTATGGCCTTCAAGAATTGAGTACCATGGCCTTGACTGGCCTCCTCAAAGGGGATGCAGGCAGCATCGGTTTTGGCATCGCACGCTATGGTGGAGCCCTATTCAATCAGCACCTCCTGGGAATCGGGGTCTCCACCACCCGTGGCATCCTAAGTTTTGGTGGAAAGGTGGATTGGATGCAAACCCAGATCGAGGGTTTCGGCACTGGCAATGCCTTTCTATTTTCTTTTGGAGGCGTGGCCGAATTGGGCCCAAAATTTTTCTTAGGGTCCCAGTTTTCCAACCTTAACCAAGCCAAACTAAGCAAAAACTCTACCCAGCCAATCCCTACCCTCATGCAAGTAGGATTAAGCTACCTTCCTTCCAAAAACCTTGTTTTCCATAGCGAACTGGAAAAGGATCTGAACGCTGCGCCAATTTTTAAAATTGGCCTGCAGTATCAGCTAGAGGAATGGATTTTCCTTAGAACAGGTATACATAGCCGCCCCTCCCGCCTGAGCTTTGGCCTTGGGCTGCAAAAAAAGCGGATGGGACTAGATTACGCTTACGGGCAAAACTCCGCCTTAGGAAACACCCATCACCTCTCACTTCACCTCAACCGCTAAGCCATGAAAGCGCTACTTTTGGCGGTAGGCCTGTGGCTGCTTTCCCAGGTAGGGTTTTCGCAGGTAAAAGAAAAACCAACCCTCGACCTACAAAATATAATCGAACGGCTTTTTCCCCTGCAAGAAGAGGACATCGACTACGAAGCCATCTACGAGCTACTCCTTGAGCTCTACCAAAGCCCACTTGACCTCAACCGAGCTACGGCAGAGGAGCTGCTTGCCACTTACCTACTTTCCCCAGTTCAGATACAATCCCTACTGGCCTACCGCAACCAACAGGGAGACTTTCTCTCGATCTACGAGCTACAAGCGATTCCTGAAATCGATGGCTATACGCTAGAAAATCTTCTCCCCTTCCTCGCAGTATACGACAAAGGCGGTCGAAGCAAGCCTTTTTTGACCCGTTTGAAAGAAGAGGAAAACGCTTTTCTAAGCAGCAGACACCGCCGCACCTGGGAATTACGGAAAGGATTCACGCCCAGCGATACCAGCCAAGCAACTTCCCGTTACCTGGGCGGTCCCAACGACCTATTTCTCCGATTTAGAATCCAACATCCACGGGATTTTAGCCTTGGTATGACCCTGGAAAAAGACCCTGGAGAAGCATTTGCTTGGGACCCAAAAACTAGTCGCTATGGATTCAACTTTATTTCTTTTCACCACACACGCTACAGCATGGGTAAATGGAAAACCATCACGCTGGGAGATTTTCAAGCCAGTTTTGGCCAAGGACTGGTTTTTGGGGCCGGCTATACCTTTGGCAAAGGAGCCGAAACCGTCCCTACCGTGCGTAGAAGTAGCCTAGGACTCCTCCCCTACACGGCTAGCATTGAAGGGGGATTCTTTCGGGGACTAGGACTAACCAGACAGATGAAGCAATGGCAAAGCAGTCTCTTCTTTTCTTCTGTGGGTAGAGATGCCCGACTGGATTTGGGGGCAGATTCCCTTGACAGCGCACAACCCTTCATCAGCAGCTTGCCCCAGGCCGGACTTCACCGCAGCCCAAGCGAGCTAGCTACAAAAAATCAAGTTCGAGAAACTTCCCTCGGAGCAAACCTTAACTTTGCTCCTACCTCCAGCTCCTGGTCTGCTGGAGTCAATTTCCTCCACACGGAACTTAGCCATCCTTGGATCCGACAGCCCAACCGATACAACCAATTTGAGTTTGCAGGTCAGCGCAATCAGGTGATAAGTACCTATGGCAACTACAGCTGGAAAAATAGCTTTTTCTTTGGGGAAACGGCCCTAGCGAGTAGTGGAGGCAGAGGAACCGTCCTGGGACTGATCAGTAGCTTGAGCAAAACAGTGGATTTTTCCTTGCTATGGAGACAGTACGACCGCAACTTCCATAGTTTTTATGCGACCGCCTTTTCAGAAAGTACCCGGCCTATCAACGAACGAGGCTGGTATCTTGGACTCCAAGTTCGACCGTCACCCAAGCTAAAAATTAACGCCTACTACGATACTTTCAGCTTTCCTTGGTTGAAATTTCGGACCTATGCCCCTTCCCAAGGCAACGAATGGCTAAGCCGACTAAGTTACCAGCCACGCAAAACGCTTGTCACGTTTGTTCAATTTAGGCAAGAAACGAAAGAGAGAAACGGCAGTGAACCCCTAGCACAAAGCCCAAGCTACCATCTCAATCCCATCAAAAAATCTAACCTGACTGCTAGCCTAGAACTTGACCTTCCTCCAAGCCTCCAACTACGCAGCCGCATCCTCTGGAATCAGGTAGTTTGGGAAGGAAAAAAGTCACTGGGTTGGATGCTGCTACAAGAAGTTTCCTACCGAAAAAACAAGTGGAAATTTACAGGAAGGGTCGCGCTATTTGATGCGCAAACCTTCGACAACAGGCTCTATGCCTACGAGCAAAATGCGGTAGGCACCTTTGCCATCCCCTCTTTTGCAGGAAAAGGAAGTCGCCGCTATCTCCTGACCACGGTGCAACTCCATCCCAAGCTAACAGCCTATGTTCGAATCGCCCAGACCTCTTACGCCAACCAAGATCAAATCAGCTCAGGCTTGCAAGCAATCCAAGGCACCAAACAAACGGATACCGTTTTTCTCCTTCGCTATGCGCTTCATTAATTTTTCCATTAATGGTAGAATTGCCAGCTCTGTTTTTGATAAATTGACAAAAAATAAGACCCGCTCATGAAAAACGTCTACTTACTACTTTTTATCCTCACCGCCTTGGTGCAGCCTTGCCTGCTGTCCGCACAAGATTTCTCCAAAATGAGCCGAAAAGAAGGTTTTGTCCCCTTCTACTTGGATGAAGAAAAAGGAAAAATTTACTTAGAAATTTCCTCGCTTAATCAAGAACTCCTGTATGTCAATGCCTTGACTGCCGGTATCGGATCCAATGACATTGGCCTCGACCGAGGTCAATTGGGCGAAACCCGAGTGGTGGAGTTCCGAAAAACAGGAACTAAAATCCTGATGGTGCACAAAAATTACGACTACCGGTCCTATACTTCTGATTCCTATGAAGCGCAATCCATTAAAGATTCTTTCGCTGAATCTACGCTATGGGGATTTGAAGTGGTAAAAACCGAAGGAAATATCCACATCGTAGATGCAACTAACTTTTTTCTACAAGATGTGCATGGAGTGAGTGAAACGCTTGCTCGGACAAAACAAGGCAGTTACAAAGTAGATCCAAGTCGCTCTGTCTTGTACTACCCCACCACCAAAAACTTTCCTAAAAACACAGAAATAGAGGCGACCATCACGCTTACAGGAACAGGGGCAGGAGCAAATTTGCGTTCCGTGACTCCAAGTCCTGATGCAGTAACCGTTAGAATGAGGCATTCCTTTATCGAATTGCCGGAGCTTTATGCGACGCGCAAATTTGATCCCCGTGCTGGCTATTTCTTCATCAGCTACCAAGATTACACCACTCCCATAGATCAACCCATAGTAAAGCGCTTCATCTCCAGGCACCGATTGGAGAAAAAGGACCCCACTGCAGCAGTTTCAGAGGTGGTTGAACCCATCGTCTACTACCTAGATCGAGGAACTCCAGAACCTGTAGCAAGTGCACTCATTGAAGGTGGCAACTGGTGGGCTCAAGCCTTTGAAGCGGCAGGATTCAAAAATGCTTTCCGCGTAGAACGAGCCCCTGAGGGTATGGACCTGCTAGATGTACGCTACAATGTCATCCAATGGATCCATCGCTCCACGCGAGGCTGGTCCTATGGATCTAGTATCCAGGACCCACGAACTGGTGAAATCATCAAAGGGCAAGTGTCACTCGGTTCCTTACGAGTAAGACAGGATTATCTTATCGGCCAAGGGCTACTTCAGCCCTTCGAAGATGGAAATACAGCAGATTCTAAATTGATGGAGTTTGCGTTGAATCGCTTGAAGCAATTGTCAGCGCATGAGATCGGGCATACCATCGGATTGGCACATAGCTATGCTACTTCCGCTTCAGGTCGCTCTTCTGTCATGGATTATCCGCATCCGGTAATTACAGAAAATGAAAAAGGGGAAATTGATTTTGGAAATGCCTATGACCTAAAAATTGGTGAATGGGATAAACTGGCAATCACCTACGGCTATGGACAGCCTACAGCCAATCAAAGTGAGGAAGAGTTTTTAGAAAAAACACTCCAAGACACCTATGCTTCAGGCTATGAATTTATCACCGATTCAGATTCACGAAACCCAAGTGGAGTACATCCACGCTCCCACCTTTGGGACAATGGGGCTTCTGCTCCAGAAGAACTAAAGCGCATGTTGGATTTGCGTGAAAAACGCATGAAAACCTTCGGGCTTAATTCCATCAAAACAGGAGAGCCTCAAGCAATCTTGGAAGAGGTCTTTGTTCCGCTTTACTTGATGCACCGCTACCAGCTGGAGGCAACGAGCAAGTTGGTCGGTGGCCTAGACTATACGTACAAAGTCAAAGGTGACAACCAAACTACGCATGAGTGGATTTCGTCCAAAAGCCAAATCGAAGCGTTGGATGCGCTCCTACTTTCCATCAGCACGGAACAATTAGAAATTCCAGCCTCGATTTTGGCCTTAATTCCACCAAGACCTTATGGATATGGCAAAAATCGCGAAACCTTCCCCTCTCGTACAGGACCTGTGTTTGATCCCATCGCCCCTGCAGAAAATGTGGTGGATGCTACCTTTACCTTTCTTTTTGAGGCAGGAAGAGTGAATCGAATTTACTTACAGCAACTTCAAAATAAATCTTTGCCTGGTTTAGAAACTGTGTTGGAGAAAGTGACCAATCAAGTATTTAGTAATTCCATGCCTAAAGGCCTTGGCGTGGAAGTCAAACTTATGACCGAAGCCAAATTGGTAGATCACTTGATTGCCTTGTCAAAAAATGCAGGTGCATCGCAAACCGTTCGTGCATTGGTTCGAAATCAATTGCGCCTACTAAGCAATACCTCGGGTTCATTCTCTGTCCTCTTGCAAGCGCATCGAGATTACTTGAAGCAAAAGATCGATGCCTACCTTAGCCTTCCAGAGGAATTGACTCCTCAGCAAGTGCTCAACATCCCAGATGGCGCACCTATCGGAATGGAGTCCATGAGTTGTGATTATTGATCAAAAATATGCTTAAGGCCAGGTATTTCCTGGCCTTTTTCTTTGCACCCCTCCCACCAAAAATGCCTTTATGCGTAGAAGAGAAGTGGTCACAATTCGGTAAATTCGCTTCTCTTTTTTAAGCACTCCCTGCCAACGCCGTCCTATCTATGCCCAATCCCCTACTCGCTACTTTTGAAACGCCCTTTGACACGGCACCTTTTCACCTGATTGAACCATCACACTTTCTACCTGCCATCAGCACGGCCATCGAGGAAGCAAAAAAAGAGGTGGAAGCCATCAAAGAGCAACATCTTCCTACCTTCGAAAATACCATCGAAGCCCTCGATAAAAGCGGTAAGAAACTTGGCATATTCGCAGCGATTTTCTTCAACCTCAATTCCGCTGAGACCAATGACGAACTGCAGGCCTTGGCTCGGGAGATTTCTCCCCTTTTGACCACCCATGCCAACGACATCTTGCTAGACCAAGCACTTTTTCAACGTATCGCACTCATTTTCTCCCAAAAAGATACACTTGCCCTCAACCCAGAACAGGCCACACTGCTGGAGAAAACCTACAAATCCTTTATCCGAAACGGGGCACAATTGTCTGCAGAAGATGCCCAAAAACTTAGGGCGCTCGACCAGGAGCTGGGACAGCTCAGCCTGGAATTTGGGGAACACGTCCTTGCTGAAACAAACCGATTTGTTCACTTTGTCACAGACGAAGCCGTGCTGGAAGGGCTCCCCAAGGGCGCCATCGAAGCCGCTGCCCAAATCGCCGAAGAAAAAGGCGAAGAAGGAAGTTGGGCTTTTACGCTGGATTACCCCTCCTACATTCCAGTGATGACCTATGCGAGCAACCGAGAGTTGAGAAAAACGCTATTTTTCGCCTTCAACACCAAAGCCGCAAAAGGCGATACGTTAGACAACCACGAGGTAATCCAACAGGTAGTACGCCAAAAACATGCGCGAGCAACCCTACTTGGCTACGAAAGCCATGCCCACTTTACGCTAGAAGAACGCATGGCCAAAAGGCCTGAGGTGGTGCAAGAATTCCTAAACTCCTTATTGGAAAAAGCAAAACCCAAAGCCATCCAAGAGGTGCAGGAAGTAGCGGACATAGCCAAAAAATTGGACGGTATTGACGTACTCGAAAAGTGGGACTTTGCCTACTATTCAGAGCGTTTGAAAAAAGAAAAATATGCCTTCGACGAGGAGGAGTTGCGTCCCTACTTTAGCCTAGAGCAAGTGATTAAGGGCGTGTTTGCTACTGCCAACCGCTTGTTTGGACTAAGCTTTACTCCAAATCCAACCATTCCGGTTTACCACCCCGAAGTAACCGCCTACGAAGTCTACGATCGAAGTGGTACTTTTTTGTCCGTCTTATATGCTGACTTTTTTCCAAGAGCTGGAAAACGAAATGGGGCATGGATGACCTCCTATCGAGGTCAATATACCGAAGGTTCAGTGGACCACCGCCCGCACATCTCCATCGTGTGCAATTTTACCAAACCCACTAAGTCAAGCCCTAGCCTGTTGACATTCAACGAGGTGACCACCCTTTTCCACGAGTTTGGGCATGCCCTCCACGGCATGCTGGCTAGAGGAACCTACGAAAGCCTCTCGGGTACGAGTGTCTTCTGGGATTTTGTGGAGCTTCCTTCCCAAATCTTCGAAAACTGGTGCTATGAAAAAGAATGCCTAGATGGTTTTGCGAAGCACTACCAAACAGGGGAAAGCATCCCCGCAGAACTCGTAGGAAAAATCAAACGAGCGGCCAACTTTCAGCAAGGCTATATGACGCTACGGCAAATCAGCTTTGCCCGCCTGGACATGGGGTACCACAGCCAAGATCCCAGCAGCATTATCGACCTCAAGGCGTTTGAAAAAGAGATCCTTCAAACTACAGAAGTGCTGCCTTCCCAAGAGTCCACACGGGTGAGCACCAGCTTCTCCCACATTTTTCAAGGCGGATATGCTTCGGGCTACTACAGCTACAAGTGGGCGGAAGTATTGGATGCCGATGCCTTTAGTTTGTTTCAAGAAAAAGGGGTTTTTGATGCTGAAACTGCTCTTTCATTTGAAAAAAATATCCTGTCGGCAGGAGGAAGCGAGCATCCTTCCCTCTTGTTTGCTCGGTTTAGAGGCAGAGATCCACAGCCCGAAGCCTTATTGAAACGCAGTGGGCTCCTGCAGGCCTAAGTACGCTTCCTCCGCAACTATTAACTAAAGAACTTATGACCAGCCCAACACTTCAGCTCCCTGCCTACCTCAAAGCACTTGCAGTACTGGCCTTACTGATTATCCTGATTTACTTACTAATAGTTGGTAAAGCAATTTTAATTCCCCTTGCTCTGGGAGGCTTTTTTGCGGCACTTTTCACCCCACTCAGCCTGGTGATGGAGCGGTACCATTTTCCAAGGATACTCTCTTGCACCATCTCGTTGATCCTCATGATAGCCCTCACTGCCTCCCTGCTGAGTTTCATTGTGAGCAACTTGATTGGCTTTTCCAAGGATTTTGCCGACGTTTCGAGTCGAATTAACACGCTCACTTATACAATCGAAAGCTGGACGGCGGCCACCTTGGGCTATGAGGGGAAGTTGGCCGACCAACTGGACACTGAGGCCCTAATCAAACTCATCAATCAAAACAATAGCAGTTTGGCTTCCTTTGCCATAAATGCCATCGGCTCCCTATCAAGCCTGATTCTGATTCCGATCTTTATGTTTTTCTTTTTGCTCTACCGAGACCACCTGGCCAATGTCATGGTAAAACTCTATCCAAGTACGGAGGCCATGGAGGTAAAACAAAAAATCGGAAGCTTACGACGGGTGGTCTTGAACTATGTCACTGGGGTGGGAAAGGTCATCGTCATCTTAGCCGTATTGAACATCAGTGCCTATTCCATTATCGGCGTGAAGCACGCTGTATTCTTTGGACTGATTGGCGCCATACTCAACATCATTCCTTACATCGGCCCCTTTATTGGCGCCCTACTTCCCACAGCCTATGCTGCCCTGACCATGGACAACCCACTCTCACCGGTATTCATCTTTGCTTGCTACCAAGTAATACAAGTGATTGAAGGAAACTTCCTTACGCCAAAAATTGTGGGTGGACAAGTCAACCTCAATGCCTTTGTTACCTTTTTAGGATTACTCCTAGGTGCCTCCGTTTGGGGTGTGGCGGGCATGATCCTCATTATTCCTATTCTTGCTATCCTGCGAGAAATATTTGAATTATCTGCTTCGACCAAGCCTTATGCCCTACTTTTGGGGGAGGAAAAAAGCCAAAAAATAATAAAACCGATTCCCAATGAAGAACCTACCGCTTAACCTTTTTCTTTTTTTCGTGCTCCTTTCGGCGGGTTGCGACAGTATTGAGGATAAAAAGGGGCGCTTTCTTCTCAAAGGAAATGAGAAGATGGAAGAAAACGATCCAAAGAGTGCCATCGAATTCTACCAAGAGGCCCTTGCGCTAGATTCCACCTTTGCTGACGCCTACTATAATAAAGGCATGGCGCACCTACGCCTCAATGAACTCGAGGAAGCCATCGTGGACTTTAGCAAGGCGCTAGAAAAAAATCCAATTTTTGTGGATGCCTTATTTCAGCGAGGACTTTCTTACCTGGACAACGGGGAATTTTACAAAGCCAAGGCTGATGCCCAAAAACTGGAGTCTCAAGTAAAAGACGATTGGAGGCCCTATTTCTTGATGGGGCTAAGCGAAGAAAAGCTCAAAGATTTTCCAGCTGCACTTCGATCATTTCAAAAAGCCACTGACCTGGACCCAGACAATTCCGACCTACTGGTCAACCAAGCAACCATCTATTTCTACCAAAAAGAATATGCTACGGCCCTCTTAATTTTAGAAAAGGCCGAGGGTATCAATCCACTGGAGCCAAACCTGCACAACCTGCGATCGATGATTTTCTTCGATCAAAAAAATTACGAAGGAGCACTTAATGCTGTGGAAAAAGCAATTTCACTAGACAAAGGGCAAGCCTATTTTTATAATAACAAAGGGCTTTACCTGCTCTTCCTTGGCCAATACGAGGAAGGATTGACACTCATCAATCAAAGTTTGGCGATGAATGACAAAAATCCTTTCGCCCTGCGTAACAAAGGCATCTATTACACACTCACCGGGGATAAGGTGGAGGCACTTACCTATCTGGAAGAGTTGGCCGCATCCTATCCGGATATGGACCTTCTAGCCGAATACCTCGACAAAGCCAGGGCGTTATAAAGATTGATGACGAAGAGATTCGACCCTGCCATGGATTTCAGGAAATAAAAAAGCCGTAATTAATACTTCATTACGGCTTTTCAAGAGAAAGCAGAAGTTTAGGCTTTGGCCTTTATCAAATTCAGTGCACTACCCGCCTTAAACCATTCGATCTGACCTTGATTGTAGGTATGGTTGGCTACGATGCGGTGGCTGTTGCCATCGCTATGATTGAGCACCAATTCCAAAGGTATACCAGGTGCAAAACTATCCAAACCAAGGATGTCAATGGAATCGTCCTCCTGAATGAGGTCGTAATCTGCTGGTGTTGCGAAAGTCAAGGCAAGCATTCCTTGCTTTTTCAAGTTGGTCTCGTGGATACGAGCAAAGGACTTTACCAAGATGGCGCGCACCCCAAGGAATCGAGGCTCCATGGCCGCATGCTCTCTGGAAGAGCCTTCTCCGTAATTCTCGTCACCAACAACAACCGATCCTATCCCGGCAGCTTTGTAGACTCTTTGGGTCGCTGGTACTTCACCATACACCCCTGTGAGTTGGTTTTTCACCGAATTAGTACCTTCGTTAAAGGCGTTCACAGCTCCGATGAGCATGTTATTGGAAATATTATCCAAGTGTCCTCGGTACTTCAACCAAGGTCCAGCCATGGAGATGTGGTCAGTGGTACACTTTCCTTTGGCTTTGATCAAAAGCTTCAAGCCAGTCAAGTCTTTTCCTTCCCATGCGGCAAATGAATCCAGCAGCTGGAGTCTGTCTGATGAAGGTGATACAAGCACTTGCACGGTGGAACCGTCGGCAGCTGGTGCCAAATAGCCGGCATCTTCTACAGCAAAGCCTTTGGTAGGCAACTCCAAGCCCTTTGGTTCGTCTAGCATTACCTGATTGCCTTCTGCATTGGTCAGTGTATCGGTCAAGGGATTGAACGTCAAGTCTCCTGCGATGGCCATGGCCGTCACGATTTCTGGAGAAGCAACAAACGAGTGTGTGTTTGGATTACCGTCCGCTCGCTTCGCAAAATTTCTATTGAAAGAGGTGATGATGGAGTTACGCTCCTGCTTTTCGGCACCATGTCTGGCCCACTGTCCGATGCAGGGACCGCAAGCATTGGCAAGGACAACGCCACCCATTTGTTCGAAGGTATCCAAGAATCCATCACGAGCTACTGTGAAGCGTACTTGCTCGGAACCTGGGGTGATTGTGTATTCGGATTTGGCAACCAACTTCTTGTCTACAGCTTGCTGCGCCAAGGAGGCTGCTCGCGAGATATCCTCGTAAGAGGAGTTGGTACAGGAACCGATCAAGCCCACGTCCAACTTCGCTGGCCAGCCATTTTCTTTCACCGCAGCGGCAAACTTAGAAATTGGCCAAGCCAAATCTGGCGTGAATGGCCCGTTGACATGCGGCTCGAGCTCAGATAAGTTGATTTCAATTACCTGGTCAAAATAAAGCGCAGGCTGTGCATACACCTCGTCGTCACCGGTCAAGTGTGCAGCAATCCCATTGGCCATCTCGGCAATGTCTGCACGACCTGTTCCCGATAGGTAAGCGGCAGACTTTTCGTCGTAACCAAAAATGGAGGTTGTCGCACCAATCTCTGCACCCATATTGCAAATAGTGCCTTTACCCGTAGCAGAAAGAGAGCGTGCCCCTTCTCCAAAATATTCTACAATGGCCCCAGTTCCACCCTTTACAGTAAGAATACCAGCCACCTTCAAGATTACGTCTTTGGCAGATGTCCAGCCGGACAACTTACCGGTTAGCTTCACGCCGATCAATTTTGGAAACTTCAATTCCCATGGCAAGCCTGCCATCACATCACAGGCATCTGCTCCACCCACACCAATGGCGATCATGCCTAGTCCACCTGCATTGGGTGTATGTGAGTCTGTTCCGATCATCATTCCTCCTGGGAAAGCATAGTTTTCTAAGACCACCTGGTGGATGATTCCTGCTCCAGGCTTCCAGAAACCAATGCCGTATTTATTAGACACAGAGGCAAGAAAATCATACACCTCTTTGTTTTTGTCTTTTGCTTTGCTCAAATCTGCGTCCGCACCTATCTCAGCTTGAATCAAGTGATCGCAATGTACCGTAGATGGGACAGCTGCTTGATTGCGTCCCGCCTGCATAAACTGAAGAAGCGCCATCTGTGCGGTGGCGTCTTGCATGGCTACGCGATCAGGTTGAAAATCCACGTAGGAAGCACCTCGCTCAAAGGCTTGACTAGCAGCACCTTCTGTTAGGTGTGCGTATAGAATTTTTTCAGTCAAGGTTAGTGGTTTGCCCACAGCCTTTCTAGCTGCAGCGATACGCCCAGGAATCTGTGCATACACCTCTTTGATCATTTCGATATCAAAAGCCATTGTATTGGTTAGTTTTTTGGATAAAAGTTTCGGATTTCCGACTGCAAATATAGGGAAAAGGAACAAAAAAGGTAACGGACAATCCCATCTAAGGGTTATCCTTTCCGCAAGTCAATGTGAAAATTAATACACCATCGCAATCAAACAATTACCAAAAGGAAGAAACCTGAAAAATGATTTCACGGCCAAACCATTCCTCGGTGAACCTTGAGGCTAGCTGTTTTGGGAATTGGGATTCAAAGACAACAAAAATTCCAAGGTGTCCACTCCATCGGCATAATCCCAAGGTGCGGGACACTGTGTCTGCCCAAATGGAATACGGGCAAGGGAGGAATGCGCAACATCGCCCACGATGCATTGGATCTGGGATTCCAATGCTGCCAGTCGTATGGCTAGGCTAGCTTCATCGGTATATACTTCGTAAAATAAGACCCCAATGGGCGAAACCAATTCAGTGGATTCCCTGAGCAAAAGAAAGCCATTGTCCAGGTGAGGCTCCCGGTTAACCAAGTAGATGGATTTGTTGTATTCGTAGTTGTTAAGGTACTTGTGGTGCGAGGCTACCTCCTCGTGGGAAGATATCGCATCCAGAAGCAAGGTCAGTTGGGCAGGATCTTTGACAAACACCTTCGATATGTTTCTGCAGCCTAGGCCAAAGTAATCAAAAATATCCCTTCCTAGTGCAGCCAGGTCCAGTTCAGATTCTTGCCCAGAAAGTAAAGCCACAGAGGTTCTATTGGCCCGAATCAGGTGCGGGTACTTTCCGAAATAATAGGTGAAGTACCGAGCGGAATTATTGCTCCCTGTGGCAATGTAAGCATCCTTATTTTTAAGCATTTCTTCTACCTGCATTCGTTCCGCAAATCGGGGCTCAATCTCCCGTAATTCATGCATCAACCAAAGCGGAAGGACAGCATCCGTAGAACTGAGTTTGATGCAGGCTATATTCCCCGAGATCAATACTGCAAGCAGGTCGTGAAACCCCACAGCAGGAATATTACCTGCCATCAGCAGCCCTACCTGTTTTGGATCCTCCGGGTTAGCTATAGGGTAGGCCGCAACCCATTGGTTCAGGGCCTCTTCCGAGAGGAGCAATCGAATCCCTTCAATGGCCTGCGCTAATGAGCGAAAGGTAAACCAAGCATTTTGGTTTTGGGCACGAAGAAAAAGTGAGTTTTTTTCCGCTTCATCGAGGGAAAGTAGCCTATCTCCTAAATGAACAAAGGCCGAAATTCGGGCGGAAAGTGGGAAATTCGAGGACATAGGGCAAAGGTATCCAAAAACTGAGGAGCTTGGAATAAATTTAAATTAATTAGTGTGACAACTTTTTTGTTGTCTTCGTGTTTGGAAGCATGTAACTTTGAATTCAAATTTGACTACTTATGGCAATAATGATCACAGACGAATGCATCAACTGCGGTGCATGCGAACCTGAATGTCCCAATACGGCAATTTATGAAGGAGGGGTAGAATGGACTTGGGGTGGAGGAACACAAGTAAAGGAGGTTACATTGGCCGACGGTACTGTGGTTGGCGCAACCGAAAAACAAGATCCGGTATCCGATGAATTCTACTATATCGTGTCCGACAAATGCACAGAGTGTAATGGCTTTCACGAGGAACCGCAGTGTGCGGCAGTTTGCCCTGTAGACTGCTGTGTAGATGACCCTGAGCGCAGAGAAAGCGAAGAGCTGCTTTTGACAAGAAAAACTTTCCTTCACGGAGAATAATACGACACGCAACTTGCTCGTCTTTTTAAAGGCGGCTTCTTAACCGAAGCCGCTTTTTTTGCTCCATGCCGCGATGAATTCACCCATTTCTATCCGCCTTTCCGAATCAATCAGCATTCAACGACGATTGCTCAACATGCCCAATCACTCACTAAGCTATAAACCAAGCAGATGCAGAAAAAAAAGTCCTAACCCGAGATTTTTTAACCCCTGGGATTTATTGGGCTAGATGCAATTGGTAACTGATAAAAGACATTTTATACCCTGATTTTAGCACATTTTATAAAAAAAGCCGGGAACAAGGTTGAATTCTAGGTTACTTTTGCTTTATCTTTAGCGGTAGGATTTTAAACCAATCTAACCCCAAATCCGGTACTACCTTGGAAGATAACAGAGGATACGATAGAGAAGAAATTTTCTCTAAAAAAGTAAAGGCAGGCAAGCGCACCTATTTTTTTGACATCAAGTCTACCCGAGGAAACGATTTCTACCTCACAATCACGGAAAGTAAACGTCGCATGGATGGCGAAAACTTCAGCTACGAAAAACACAAAATCTTTTTATACAAAGAAGACTTCTCCAAGTTTGTCAGTGCGCTAAACGAGGCCGTTGACCATGTGAAAAATGACTTGCTTCCAGAGGTTGACTTTGAGCAATTTGAAAACGAGGACTCTGAAAGCGAGGGAAGCACTGAGCTTCGTTGGGAATAATCATCCTAGGGAACGTGTAGGGATACCGTAGGGAATCCAATATATTTGAGGAGGCAAATGCCTCCTTTTCTTTTACTCAGCCATGCAGCGATTTTTTATTTATTTGCTTGTAATCCTAGCCACCTTCCTTTTTGTAGGCTGGTATTTTTCGGACATTTCCCTTTACCTAGTCATCTCTCTTATTCTTGCCGCGCTGCTGAGGCCGCTCACTAACAAAATCAATGAAGTTCACATCATTGGTCAGCACATTCCAAGGGGTATTGCCATTCTCATCTCTTACACCACTGTCGTTTCCTTCGTTTTTCTTTTAGGGCTTATTTTCTTTCCCTTGATTAATCGGCAGGTCATTCTTCTCAGCGAATTAGATTTGGAGGGCATTTATGGACAATTGGACCTACCATTGGCCAAGATTGAGCGATTGCTGATGAAGTACCAACTCATTGAAAACAAGCCCGGCATACTCCTGGAAGAGCTTCGTTTTTCTGTGCAAGAAGCCCTCAAGACGTTTGACATTGGAGGCTTTATCAGCGGAGTCATATCGGTTACCACTGGCCTACTGGTAGGCATTCTTGCCGTTTCCTTCATTACGTTCTTCCTGCTATTTGAAAATGGCCTGCTGCGCAGAAACCTGCTGAACCTAATTCCAAATGCTTACTTTGAGTTGTCGGTAGCTACCTTTACCAAGGTAGAAAAGCTCTTATCAAATTATCTTTTCGGCCTCTTGCTACAGGTATTAGCTATTTTCTTGTTGGCAGCTTCCGGGTTAACCATTGCCGGAGTGGACTATGCCTTGACTATTGCCCTATTTGCCGCCATCGCAAACCTCATTCCCTATGCCGGACCCATTCTAGGTGCTGTTTTTGGCATAGTCGTGGGACTTTCCTCTGGTAATTTCACTACCGATGCGGACCAAAGTTACCTTCTTTTCAAAATCATCTCCGTGTTTTCAGTGGTTCAACTCACTGATAACGTCCTCTTGCAGCCCATGATTTTTTCCAAATCTGTAAAAGCACATCCCCTTGAGATTTTTGTTGTTATCTTTGCCGGGGCAAAAATCGCCGGCATCGGTGGGATGATTTTTGCTATTCCTGTGTACACCATCTTCCGGGTGGCCGTTATGGAGTTTTACAGTGGGTACAATTCTTACAGAATATTTAAAATTAAAGCAACGAATTAATGGCATTACAATGTGGCATAGTGGGGCTCCCAAATGTGGGCAAATCTACCTTGTTTAATGCGCTCTCAAGCGCAAAAGCTGAAGCAGCAAACTTTCCATTTTGTACCATAGAACCCAATGTGGGTGTGGTATCGGTTCCCGATCCGCGCTTGCAGGTATTGGAAGAACTTGTAAACCCCCAAAAGGTAGTTCCAACCATCATTGAATTTGTTGACATCGCTGGCTTGGTCAAAGGTGCTTCCAAAGGCGAAGGATTAGGAAATAAGTTTCTCGCCAACATCCGCGAGGTAGATGCCATCGTTCACGTCATCCGCTGCTTTGAAGACCCCAACATTGTGCACGTAGCTGGTGGCGTAGATCCCCTATTTGATAAGGAAGTCATCGATACCGAACTTCAGCTCAAGGACCTTGAGTCCGTGGAGAAAAAAATACAACGCATTGAAAAAATGGCCAAATCTGGCGATGCCAAGGCCAGAAGAGAACTGGACACGCTGTTACGATTTAAAGATGGTCTCGATGCTGGACTAAACGCGCGCGCCATCGAAGTTGACAAAGAAGACCTTGAAACAGTGAGAGACTTGCAGCTACTTACCATCAAACCCGTGTTGTATGTAGCCAATGTAGATGAAGCAAGTATTCATACAGGCAATGTTTTTGTCGATCGACTGAAAGAAAAAGTAAAAGAGGAAAATGCGGAAGTGATTATTCTATGTGCCGCAATAGAGTCTCAAATCGCTGAATTTGACGAACCTGAAGAAAAATCAATGTTTCTATCGGAATATGGATTGGAAGTGAGCGGGCTAAACAAATTGATTTATGGGGCCTATGCGCTCCTTAATTTGATCACTTACTTCACTGCGGGCGTACAAGAGGTACGTGCTTGGACCATTCGCAGAGGATGGAAAGCCCCACAAGCTGCGGGTGTGATTCATACGGACTTTGAGAGAGGATTCATCAAGGCAGAAGTGATTAATATCACCGACTACAAGCAATTCAAGACAGAAGCAGGCTGCAGAGAAAACGGCAAAATAGCCATCGAAGGCAAAGAATACGTGGTCCAAGATGGTGACATCATGCATTTTAGATTCAATGTTTGATTTATCAAAAAAAAATTGTGTAATTTTGTTTTTCGGTTAGTAAACAAAAGTTTTTCAACCCAAAGTCCCGTATTATTTAATTTTATTTTTCAAAATCGTGAGAGTTCGACTAATATTTTCCCTGAAGAACAAAGGCTCTTTTTTGCCTTTTCATCACCAGTACATTCTAGCCCAATTCCTAAAAGGACTGATCGTCAAAGGAGGTAGAGAAGATTTTTACAACTACAATTTCTTCAACTTCTCTGGCTTAAAAGGACAAACCAAGGTGAGCCGCAGTGGTTTGCACTACTACTCTAGCCTTGTGACACTCGTTCTTTCTTCTCAGAGTGAAGAATTTATCGATTACCTACTGGAGCAAATCTTTGCAACGACGAAGATTGAACTTGGCAACCTTATCCTTTCTCCAGAGTACACGGAGATCGAGGTAGAACCAGTATTGGAAGCTTCTAACAAGTTCGTCTGCATCTCTCCTTTGGTGCTCATCACCCCTGCTTTCAACGAAGAGGCCGGAAAGCGATTCATCAACCCAGACAGTGACGAATTTTCTGACTTGCTCTACGAATCCACACTAACCAGAATGGAAAAGTCAGGTTGGTACTCTACCGAGCAAATGGAATCGTTCTTTAAATTTCAGGTGGTGCCAGACATGGTCTACGTCAACAAGCTAAAAGAGCAGCAGAAGAAATTTGCCCGCATCTATGCTGTGTACGACCTAGACGTCAAATATGAAGTTCGTGGCTATACGCTCCCTTTCACCCTGTATGCAGCTCCTGAAGTGCAGGACTTCGTGTTCAAGTGCGGATTGGGCGCCTTTACTCACAAAGGATTTGGTATGATGGATTTGGCAACGCATCCTTCTGAAACCCGCACCACGCCGTACAAATTCAAAAGAGAAGGATTTGTTCCCTACAAGGCAGGCGAGCAGCGCACCAGACAAAATGTAGCCCCTACGGAAGAGGAAGAAATCAATACCGAAGAAGGATAAGCTATTAAAAAAATTCAAAAACACCCCTCAGCACAGATCAAATCCGTATTGAGGGGTGTTTTTTTATACCTCAGGCAGCAAAAATCAAAGCCTACGCTTGTTGGGCTGCAGGTAGACGTAGCCTACCAGTTGATCGTAGCGTGATCCCAAACCTCGGTAGTAAACGAATACCTCGTACTCGTTTTCCGTTTGGAAATGGCTACCCTCAAAGGGCTCCAAGTCCAACCTACCCTGCCCGAGATCATACGCAAATTGGTAGTCGTACCAGCCTTGCTTCAACAAGAAGGAGGTGGTATATAATTTCTTTTTTGGGTCATAAACTAGGGTTGCCTCCGGTGCTTTTCCCCACTGACTGAGAGCACCTACGAGTTTGATCGCCTTCCCAGGAGCCTCGTTTAGGTAAAAAGTAGTGTACACATACTCGCTTTCCACTTCGGGATCTCCACCGGGCCGGTCTTTGGTTTGCACGATGTATTGCCCATTCAAGTCTAGGTACTGCGAGTAGGCACCGCCAGGACGAGGCAATTCAACCATTCCTTCTGCGGAGATCATCGTTTCTTCCACACGAATAGAGGACACGTTTACACCTGTAGCTCGGATAAACCGCAAATCCATGAACCGAAATTCATTGCCCGCCCGAAAGGTACTCTCTCCTTCAAAGGGCTCAAAACGCATTATTTTTGCATTTTGATTCAAAAAGGTAGGCTTACTCAGCACCTTGGCGTTGTCCCAGCGCTGGTTTTGTCGAATCACCACCTTGATTTGCGTCGCGGGATCTACCACCTGCAAATTAGCGTAGTTGACTGTTGTATTGATCTGTTGCAGGGCCCTCCGATCCTCGGTCTGTGCTGGAGGCACCAACCCTGCTCCCACTGCTGCCAAGTTTTCTAGAATCATGAACCTTCGCGTAAGAATAGGCGCATTCTCATCCCGGTTTTTGTATACTTTCAGCACGTAGTTGCCCGACTTACTTACCTGAGGCACGGTAAAAGCGTACTGGATATAGGGCATTCGAGTATTCACCGAATAGGCATAATCTACTAAGGTAAACTCGTTGAACTTCAAGGAAAAATCTGTGTCCCGTAAGCCCGACTTGGTCCAGTCCGCATTGCAGTGGATCAACTTGGCAGAATAGAGTTCCGGATCATAGGACAGGTCATCAAACAGCAAGACCAAGGTCTTGGCGTCCGAGAGCGAAATGACCGGAGCATCAAGTTGGCTATCCGAAGCAGGCCCCTTTGGAAACAAGCGTACCGACAGGATATGGTCCACATACACCTTGTCTTCGAGCACTTGGGCACTTGCCCAGAGGGGCAAGAAAAATAGGGCCAAAAGGAGTCCGAGTACCTTAGGGATGTGGAGCAACATTCTAAGCGAGTTGGGTTTGCACTAGGGACATTTGGTCAACCAGGGCTTCCCAAGTACTATTGACTGACTTCAAAGAGGTTTGAACCTGTTGGTAACGGCCTTGCACCTTGGCTGCAGCTGCTTCGTCAGCATACAAGGCTGGATCGGCCAACTGATCTTCTAGCGCCAACTTCTCATTTTCAATTTGGGTAATTTCTTTTTCGATTTTCTGGAGTTGCTCCTCCAATTTTTTCAATTCTCGCTTGGCCTGCTGTACTTCTTCGGTGTTTTTTGGAGAGACGATTGGGCTTTTAACCACCTTTTCTACCACCGCAACAGGCTTCAATTCTACCTGTTGACTTCGCCAAAATTCGTACTCATCATAGGTACCAGGATATTCTTTAATCTCGTGATGCTCAATGTACCAGATCTTGTTGGCCACGCCTTTGATAAAGTGGCGGTCGTGAGACACTGTAATGAAGGTGCCTTCGTACTGTTGCAAGGCTTGAATGAGGATATTGACCGATTGGAAGTCCAAGTGGTTGGTCGGTTCATCCAAGAGTAAAAAATTGGCTTCGGAAATCAAGGTTTTGGCCAAGGCTACGCGAGACTTTTCTCCTCCAGACAGCACCTTGATTTTTTTGTATACTTCCTCGTTGGAAAACAAAAAGCAGCCCAAGACCCCTCGCAACTCCATTTCTGTTTTCCTACTGCCCGCCTGGGACATTTCCTGGATGATTTCGTTGTCCAGCGTCAAGGCTTCCAGCTGGTGTTGGGCAAAAAAGGCCTTGATCAAATTGTGTCCTTCTACGCGCGAACCAGACCCTAATTCCGTGCCGGCGATGATGCGGAGTAGCGTAGACTTTCCCTTGCCGTTGGCACCAATCAAGGCGATTTTATCGCCTCGCTCGATTCTTCCTGCCGTATTTTTCAAAATGGTCAGGTCCCCATAGGCCTTGGACACCTTGTCCAGTGTGATCACGTCCCTACCCGATTTCTGGGAAAACTTAAATTTGAAATTGACAAAAGCCTCATCGTTGACCACTTCATGTACCCGGTCCATCCTGTCTAGAGCCTTGATGCGGGATTGCACCTGGTTGGACTTGGTGGCCTTTGCACGGAAGCGCTCGATGAATTTCTCCGTTTGCTTGATCATCTGTTGCTGATTTTCAAAGGCATTTTGCTGGAGCTCCATGCGGAGTTTTTTCTCCTCCCTGTAGTAGGAATAGTTGCCCGCATAGGCCGTCAAGGTCTCGTTGGCTACTTCTACCGTGGTACTGATGCAGTTGTCCAAAAAGGTCTGGTCGTGGGAAACCACCACCACTGCACCCTCGTAATTTTTCAAGTAGTTTTCCACCCATTGGATGGAAGGAAGATCAAGGTGGTTGGTAGGCTCATCAAGCATGAGCAGGGAGGGCTTTTCTAGGAGCAACTTGGCGAGCATCACGCGCATTCTCCATCCTCCGGAAAACTGCCGAAGTGGCTTATGTAGGTCACCCGTTTGAAATCCTATCCCCTCCAGCACTTCTTCTGCCTTTGCTTTGATGGTATAGCCCTCGTTGGACTCAAACCGATCCTGCAAAAAAGCCAACTTGTTGATTACTTCATCCGAATAGTCGGTTTCCATCAACTTCAACACCTCTTCTATCTCCGCTTGAATGGCTAGGGTCTCTTTGAACGCCGCCAAAGCCACATCCAAAATGCTATCGTCAGATTGGTAGGAAAGCAAATCCTGATTTAAAAAGCCAAGGGTACAGTCCTTTGCTTTTTGTACATCGCCAGAGGACGGGAGGTAGTCGCCGTTGATGATTTTAAGTAGGGTAGATTTTCCGGTACCGTTTTGGCCCACTAGACCAATTTTGTCTTTTGGCTTTATGTGCAAGTTGGCATTTTCGTATAAGGCACGGCCGCCAATAAAATAAGAGAGGTTACTAATCGATAGCATGGCGCAAAAATAACCAATACCCAGCTCTGTTCAGAATCAAACTCTGAAGTATTCGATTAAATTTACCTAAAATTCAAGCACATGACCCGTCTCCTTCGTCTCTCCCCTACACTTTTCGCCGTTCTCCTACTTTCCTTTTCCGCTTGCAAAGAGGAAAAAGCAGCCACTCCCAGCGGTTCACTTGGTGAAAAAATCTCCATAGGGAATGCGAAAGCGGATGTTCAGCTGGACAAACTTACACTTCCCGAAGGGTTTACCATCGACGTGTGGGCGGCAGAAGTGCCGAATGCGCGCTCCATGGCCGTCTCTGAATCGGGGATTGTTTTTGTCGGCAATCGGCAAGAAAAGAATGTCTATGCCTTGGTCGACGAAAATGGGGATGGCAAAGCAGACAGCAAGTATGTGTTGGCCAATGACCTACGCATGCCAAACGGAGTAGCCATTAAAGATGGAGACTTGTATGTTGCGGAAGTATCCCGCATTCTTCGATTCAAAGACATTGAAAACAACCTAACCACCCCTACTTACGAAGTGGTCTACGACGGATACCCCGACGAAGCGCACCACGGATGGAAGTTTATCGCGTTTGGCCCGGACGGCATGCTTTACGTTCCTGTGGGAGCCCCTTGCAATATCTGCTTGTCTGAAGACCCTATTTTTGCGAGCATTACCCGATTGGATGTCAGCAAGCCCGGTGCGAAACCAGAAATCTATGCGAATGGAGTCCGAAATTCGGTAGGAATGACCTGGCACCCCGAAACCAAGGAACTCTGGTTTACTGACAATGGACGCGACATGCTCGGCGACGATACGCCGGACTGCGAACTCAATCATGCAACTAAGGCAGGACAGCATTTCGGCTATCCTTTCTGGCATGCAGGAACTATCAAAGACCCTGAGCTAGGATCAGAAGGCAAAGAGGCTTCATTCTACACCGCACCTGAGGCAAAGCTTGGTGCACATACTGCACCGCTGGGATTACGTTTTTATACCGGAGACCAATTCCCTGCTTCCTACAAAAACCAATTGTTCATCGCCAAGCACGGCAGCTGGAATCGCAGCACGAAGTCTGGCTACGAGGTAGTCCTTGCCCGATTGGATGCAGCAGGCAAGGTAAGTGGGCAAGAAGTGATGGTATCGGGATGGCTAGACCAAGCTTCCCAAGAAGCCTGGGGCAGGCCGGTCGATGTGCAACAACTAGCAGATGGCAGCTTACTCATCTCGGATGATGTGGCGAATTGCATTTACCGATTGAGCTATACGGCTAATTAACCTACCCTAATTTTTTAACGGACGTATTCAGGAGAATTCTCGCTGCTACCTTATTTATTGCTGTCAGTTGCGCCAGTAGCGCTCCAAATTGGTTTTGGCTGTGTCCATAAGGGGCAATTCGCATCAAAGTTTAATGGCTTTGCGATCTTTCCTACTTCCCAAGAGGACAAGTCCTGGTTGAACTTTGAATTACAAAATAGCTCCTCCAAGTCTTCCGCCTTGCTTAGCTGCCAGCTGCCTAGCGGCTGATTGAAAAGTGAGTTTTTAAACATGCGTGCAAATCGCCGGACAGCACGTACATCCCAATCGTCAATGGGCTGGTTGAAGATTGAATTGAAAAAAAGCATACTCATGTCTTTCACCCGACGGACATTCCAGCGACCAATAGGCTGGTTGAAGGGATTTTTGGAAGCAAAGGGCAACCTGTCGTTAAAATCCTTGAACATCCCTTTCATGGTCGTCACTCGACTCACATCCCAATCGCCAATGTCTTGATTGAAAAGGGATTTGGAGAACATAAAGCTCATGTCCTTGACTTTCGACACCTGCCACTGTCCGAGCGGTTGATTGAAAAAGGAATTGAAAAACAGGTAGCCCATATCCTGAACCTGTGATACATTCCAACCCTCGATTGGCTGGTTAAAGCAGGAATCTTGGAACATACTCCGCATTGACTTTACGTTGATGACATCCCAGTTGCCGATGGGATGATTAAAAATGGACTGGGCAAACATGCGGCTCATGTCTTCCACTTGACTCACATCCCAGTAGTGGATTGATTGGCTGATTTTAGTGTTGAAAAATAGTCCCGACATATCGGTCACCAAGGAAGTACATAGCTTTGTGAGATCGGCCTGCTGGGCCACTCGCTCACGTAGCAGCGCATTGTCTACCACCTCATAAACTACCCCATTGAAGGAAGCCTTCTCTCCTGGACCGAAGCCCTGGTTGATGATGGTGGAATTTTTGGAAACAACTAGCTGAGGATTCATTCGTATTTTTTTGACAAACGAACTTGGATTTAACTTCTTATTGACGGTGTATCAGGGAACTTCGATAGCTTCTTTCGATGCTATTTGACGCATAAGTTGGACAGCAAACGTCACTTGGTTATGTTTGAAATGCTATGTTTTTATGTCTAAAACGAATTTTATCTCGCCTAAATTAAAACTAGGTTAATTAGAAGTTAAAAATCAGCGTGAACATCAACAAGTCCACTTTGGCTTCAACCATCGGCATTGAAGGGCCTTTCAATGCTCAAGGTGTAAGCCAACAAAATCGTAGCTGGTAGGGGATTACGAATCAAATGAAATAAAAAAGTAAAAAAGGAGTTGTCAATGAAAAAATTAAAAACAGAAGTTGGACAATTATTTTTTTTTTTAAAATGCAATTAGACAACGGTCGACAGTCCATAGTCGACAGTAAATTGTGGTACAATGGATTTTAGCATCCCAATTAAAATACGCTTTTAAAAGCCGACTGCAATTGACTATGGTCCGTGGGCTGTGGACCGTTGACATTACTTTTCCAACAACTTTTCGAAACTCATTTTTTTCCGATTCCAGTTGTTTGGCAGCTTTTCGATATCTTCTTCATGAATAAGTAATGTCAATACTGACCTTCTATTTGCTTGGTGCTGATCATCCGAACAGGCTTCCCCGTCCCCACAGCGGTTGGCAATTCGGGATTCCTCGTACCAGTTCAGTTCCATTCGGTCTGCTGCTATCCCCTGATTTTTCAGGTAAAAGAACGCGGACATGGACCTGTTTTTACTCAATCGCTCGTTGTAACTGGTGGATCCTCTTGAATCGGTGTCTGAACCGATTTGCAACCTCAGGAAGGGATATTTTTTGAGCAGCGCTGCAGCATTTTCAAGTACTTTTTCAGCATCTTCTCGAATGGTATGGGCAGCCAAATCAAAGTAAATCTTGTCTTCCGCCAAAAGCAGTGGAGTCGATCGCCAAACGGTTTCATTTTCCGCTGTTACAGGGATGGGTTCCAATACAATGTCTGTGATTTTTAACCTGCCATCGGGAAGCTTAGCCACCAAGGGCACCCGAGCAGGCATATAGCCTTCCTTCTTGATTTCAATGAAATACTCTCCTTGTGCAAGTTCAGCGACCAAGCCTGCCTCCAGTTTGTCCAGGTTGATACTCGTCCCATCCTTACTTTTTAGCTCCATTTCCATTTTTCCAGACAAAAGGGTGCTGTCCTTTCCAAAAACTTGGAACTTGTAATAATCAAAGAGGTACTTCCCCGAATAAATGTCGTCCCTGCTTTCAGACATACCTCTGTCCGAACTCAAGAACTGGTTTCCCTGCGCATCCATAAAGTATCCAAAATCATCCTGGGGTGTATTGTACACCTTCCCTAGATTCAAGGGTGTCCCTTTGCCCAATTGACCTGCCTTGTAGATATCCAGTCCCCCAAGACCCTCAAAGCGATTGGATGAGAAATAAACTACGCCATCCTTCACAAAAGGAAATACTTCGTCTCGAGGTCCATTTACGTTTGACCCAAGGTTGAATACCGATCCATACCCCTCTTCCAGTAGTGGCACCTCGTACAAGTCAAAACCACCAAAGCCTCCCTGCCCGTCGGAACTGAAATACAAAGTATTCTTGTCCACAAAGGCATGCATGACACTATAGGCACCGACCTCATTGAAGGGCAAGGGTTGTATTTTTTCAAAACTTCCATCCGCCTGAACCTCAGCTCGATAAAGACCTGGGTAGGATTCCGTGCTTTGGCCCAACCGTACTTTATCCTCACGCAACACTGCTGTAAAAATCACTTCCTGAATCGCTCCTACCTTAAAAAATGCAGGCATACTTACGTGATAAAACTCCTCAGCCCCCTGGACGGCAGGGGTGAGTACGCCATCCTTTTCTACCAAAATGAGGTGGTATCCACGATCATTCAATCCGTCCAATTCTTTTTCTGAAAACGATCTTTTTATATCAAATCGGAGTGGGTTTTTCTCCGACTGACTCTCTAAGCCTCTATCCGAAACCAGGTAGGTATTTCCCGCTCCATCTATTCTCAATCCATAATCTGTCCCCGTACTGTTGTATTTTTCTAGTGGAATGAATGTCAAACTTGGGTTGTCTGAGACTTGCCGTTGGCCAAAAATCTTTGCTGATTCCCCAGCAGTTAGTTTTATTCCTAGCCCATCTACCGTTTGCCCCGCCTGCACTGCCGCATTGGCGTAGCGAAGGCTATCGTTTCGGTTTGCTTCCTCAAATAGGATTGCTTTACCCCACCAGGAAAATGCCTTCTCGTAGCTGCGAATCATTCCAAAGCTCTCTGCGGCACGCCTAGCCGCGTGGTAGGACTCCCTGTTGGCAAAAGCTTGCTCGTATTGGGAACCTGCATGTTCATACCGCTTCAAGGCAAATTCTTGATCGGCATAGTTTAACAGATTTTGCTGACTATAGAGGGGAAGGGAACCCAAGAATAGGAATACAATCAATAGACCCTTATTTATGTTATTCTTCATGATTAGAACCATCTAGGGTTGTAAATAATCTTTCGCTGACGGTTTAAATACACCCCGACAGACAACTCGTGAGATTCGGTTCGGTAACTATTGATCGCATTCAGGTTGTAGTCGTAGGCATAGCCTATGCGCATGCTCGGCAACACAAAGTATTCCATCACTAAGGCCACGGCATTGCGCTTACTCAGGTCTTGTTGAAGTTGATCTTCGAAAACCCGCACGTTGGATCGAAAGGATCCTCCCAACCAAACCTTTTCACGAAACAAAAACATTGCGTTTAGGTCATAGCTCGTCGGAGACCCCTTCACCTGCTTGATTAGGACGGAGGGCTTAAGTTGGACCTCGTCTGCAAGCCTTACCATCCCACCAAACGTGAGGTAGTAATGAAAGTCATGAAAAGCAACAGCAATGTCTTGTCGAAGCAATGCCCTTCGGCCGATCAGGTTGTATGCCGAAAGGCCCGCATAGAAATTGTCGCTATGGAAAAAAATTCCCGTATTCATATTCGGTGTGGTGGCTGCTACTCTACTGCTCGGCAATAGGGGATCAGGATTTACCGTCACCATGCGTGAAGGATCAAAAGCATACTCGGAAATTCCCGCACTCAGTCCCAAGGAAAGCATGCTTCTATCCCCTGTGGCAATCCGGTACGAATAGGTCAACATCCCTAAATTACTTTCCGATAACCCTATTTGGTCCTTCAAGTACGTCACTCCAAGTCCCATTCTCCCTTCATTTGCACTTAGGTCTGCGGTGAAGGAAAGGGTTTTGGGTGCTCCAGGGAAATTAATCCATTGGCTTCGGTAGGTCGTTTGAATATAGCCATCCCCCTTATACCCCGCATAGGCTGGATTGATGTGCAAGCCATTGAATATGTACTGGCTAAACTGGGGCAATTGCTGCGCCTGAACAGACATGCTGATCATCGTAAGTAACACAATCAACCCCTTACAACTATATTTTTGAATCACCTGATCTTTATTTTCTATGTTTTTCCAACACATGCATTTCATTTTTTTTTACTACCTGATGCGTTCTTTTACCACCTCAACAAAGCCTTTAAATGAGGTCTGCTTTCCATCTTCATCTGTAACCTTCAAAATATAGAAGTAGGTACCAGACACCAATCCTTCAGCACCCCAATCGTTTTGGTAGTTCTTTCGCTCAAACACCTCGTCTCCCCAACGGTTGACAATCACCAGTTCATTGCTTACATAGCGACCCAATCCAGGAATTTCGAAGGTGTCATTTATCCCTCCACCGTTTGGTGTGATGGTGTTTGGAATAAAGAACGGTTTCAATTTGACAGGAACTGAAGATGTATTGTCTGCAGGACTCATTTCACGCTCCTTGGATGAAATACTTACCGTATTTAGAATGGTTTGCTCTTTTCCATCCGAAAGCGGTGCCGCTTTGACTGTAAGCGTGATATCCGTCGAGCCAGAGATAGGCAATTGGGTCATGTTCCAGGTAATTTGCTGGCCACTTACCTGGGTGGTAACTGAGGTTTGACTAGAAACCGATGACACATAGCGCAAGCCTACAGGAAGCTTATCTGTCACGACCACAGCTGTAGCTGTCGTCTTTCCTGTATTTTCAACCCGGAGAATGTAGGTAAATTCATCTCCTTCAAACCATTCTGGGGCCTCCACAAATTTGGTGACCTTGAGGTCTACGGGCGTAAAGATCTGAACGATGACCATCGCTTCCCTACAATTCGTTGGATCCAAGACATCACAAATCTTATATGCCACCACATAGGTCCCTTGGGCTGCGCCTGCTGGAAGAATCAGATTTCCATCTTTGTCAATGACAACTCCGGTCAATCCCCCATCATTTTTTATGGTGATGACTACCTGAGCGGCGACAATTGGTTTGCCATCCAAAGCATCGTTGGCCAAGACGTTTCCTGCGATACCTCCAGTAAGACCATTGATCTGATTAGACTGGAAATTATCTAGTCCAGCCACAAGGTCATTTCCCGTTACCTTGATTTCCAAGGTCTGCGTAGGACAGTTGGCCGTCTGACCTGGCGCACATACCGGTACCGTGTAAGTGTAGGTACCTGCTGCCGTAGCGGTGAAACTGTAGGTTCCATCTGCATTTACCGTCAAGGTTGCTCCGGCCTGCTGGGCTGGCTGTCCGTAGGTAGATCCTGCTGGGTTGGTGTCGTTGGTCGATAGGTTACCTGGCTTCGGCACGTTGGCCAAGGCGGCATCCGTATCGTTCACTAGACTTGGTGCCGTCACCGTGATCACCAAGGTTTGCGTAGGACAGTTCGCTGTCTGGCCTGGCGCACAAACTGGGATCGTGTAGGTGAAAGTACCTACTGCCGTAGCGGTGAAACTGTAGGTTCCATCTGCATTTACCGTCAACGCTGCTCCGGTCTGCTGAGACGGCTGACCATAAGTTGTTCCCGCTGGATTCGTATCGTTGGTCGCCAGATTACCCGTCTTTGGCACATTCGCAAAGGCCGTGTTTGTGTCGTTGACTGGACTAGGTGCCGTCACCGTGATGGTTAGCGTCTGCGTAGGACAGTTCGCTGACTGGCCTGGCGCACAAACTGGAATCGTGTAGGAGTAGGTACCTACTGCCGTAGCGGTAAAGCTGTAGGTTCCATCTGCATTTACCGTCAAGGTTGCTCCTGCCTGCTGGGCGGGTTGCCCATAGGTTGTTCCAGCTGTGTTCGTGTCGTTGGTCGACAGGTTACCTGTCTTCGGCACATATGCAAAAGCCGTGTTGGTGTCGTTGTTGACTAGACTTGGTGCGGTCACCGTGATGGTCAGCGTCTGCGTTGGACAGTTGCTGGTCTGGCCTGGCGCACAAACTGGAATCGTATAGGTATAAGTTCCTCCTGCGGTGGCGGAGAAACTGTAAGTTCCATCTGCATTTACGGTCAAGGTTGCTCCTGCTTGCTGAGCCGGCTGCCCGTAAGTTGTACCGTCAGGGTTCCTGTCGTTGGTTGCCAGGTCACCTGTCTTCGGCACATTTGCAAAGGCGGTGTTCGTATCGTTCACAAGACTTGGAGCCGTCACAGTAATCTCCAAGGTTTGCGTAGGACAGTTCAGGGTCTGGCCTGGCGCACAAACTGGTACCGTGTAGTTGTAAGTGCCTGCTGCCGTGGCTGTGAAACTGTAGGTTCCATCTGCATTTACCGTCAGCGATGCGCCTGCCTGCTGAGCGGGTTGCCCATAGGTAGATCCCGCTGGGTTGGTGTCGTTTGTCGAGAGGTTACCTGTCTTCGGCACATTTGCAAAAGCCGTGTTCGTATCATTCACAAGACTTGGTGCTGTCACCGTGATTTCCAAGGTTTGCGTAGGACAGTTCACCGTCTGGCCTGGAGCACAAACTTGGATCGTGTAGGTGTAGGTTCCTGCTGCGGTGGCGGTGAAACTGTAGGTTCCATCTGCATTTACCGTCAGCGTGGCTCCGGCCTGCTGGGATGGCTGTCCATAGGTAGTACCCGCTGGGTTGGTGTCGTTGGTTGACAGATCGCCCGTCTTTGGCACATTTGCAAAAGCCGTGTTGGTGTCGTTGACAGGACTTGGTGCCGTCACCGTCACTACCAAAGTCTGAGTAGGACAAGTACCTACCTGACCTGGGGCACATACAGGAATGGTGTACGTATAAGTACCTGCTGCCGTGGCGGTGATACTGTAGGTTCCATCTGCATTTACTGTCAGCGTGGCTCCGGCCTGCTGGGCGGGCTGCCCGTAGGTAGTACCCGCTGGATTCGTGTCGTTGGTCGCCAAGTTACCTGCCTTCGGTACATTTGCAAAAGCCGTGTTGGTGTCGTTGACGAGCGTTGGCATTGGCTCCACTAGAATGTGTAGGGTTGCCTTTGTACATACTACTGGACTACCTCCACAGGCCTCGTAAACGATATCCACTGGACCACTAAATCCAGCGGCAGGCGTAAAGGAATACGTACCATTGGCATTTAGCGTAAAGGTTCCTTGTGCGGTAGTTGTTCCAGTCACGAGGTTGGCCGTTAGCGTTGCTCCTGCTCCATTTAGGTCATTGCTAAGGAGGTTTCCTGTCACATTAGCTGAGCCGTCTGGGCTTGCGCGTACGATTGCAAAATCATCCACTGCACCTGTTTTCACCACAAGACCTGCTGGTTCTACGGTGAAATAAACAGTCGCAGTTTGACATTGAGCAGGATTATTCGTGTCGCAAACGCGGTATTCTAGACTATCCACTCCTACAAAGAATGGAGACGGAGTGTAGGTGATGGTTCCATCGCTATTTACCACCGCCGTTCCGTGAGCAGGCGCAGTCAAAATCACCAAGGAAGCGGCATCGATTATTTTCCCTAGATCTCCAGCCTTGTCATTTGCAAGAATGGCCACTGTAGCCGACCCACCTTGTTCTAAGATTGCAAAATCCGTATTGGCAACAGGTTTGTCCACTGCCAAAGGATCTAAAACTGTAATCTGAAGTGGTGTGAGCGGACAGTTCGTGGTTTGGTTTGGCCCACAAACAGGAACCAAATACTCGTACGTTCCAGGGGTGGCGGAGGTAAAGGTATAGGTGCCCGTAGCCGGATTCATCACAAGGGTTGCTCCCGCAATTGCAGCTGGTTGCCCATAGGTAGTGCCCGCAGGTACTGCGTCGTTTGTCTTCACATTCCCTAGCACTGGCACATTCACATCCGTGACGTTCACATCTGGTTGTCCGTAATTATCCACGTCGCGGTAATCAGGAATGCCATCCCGATCGGTGTCAAGAAGTGTTGAACCAGTTCCTTTTTCGATTGCATCTAATTTGCCATCGCCGTCAGCATCTAGATCCACGTAATCTGGAGACCCATCACTATCTGTATCTACAGGGGTCGCTCCATTTGCACCCTTTTCAACTGCATCGGTGATCCCGTCGCCGTCAGAATCTAGGTCTCGGTAATTTGGAATACCATCTCCATCGGTATCTATCGGGGTAGTCCCACTCCCCTTCTCCACACTATCTGGGATGCCGTCGTTATCCGAATCGGTATCGCGGTAATCTGGTATTCCGTCGCCATCCGTGTCGATTGGGCTATTGCCATTAAATCCTTTTTCGATCGCGTCCGAAATGCCATCCCCGTCTGAGTCGGCGTCTAAGTAATCTGGAAGTGCATCACCATCGGTATTCAATAGGGTGCTTCCTGTGCCTTTTTCGATGCTATCTGGAATGCCGTCCCCATCTGAATCGAGGTCACGGTAATTCGGAATGCCATCCCCATCGGTGTCAAGTGGAGTTGCTCCATTTGGCCCCTTTTCAATGGTGTCTTGAATGCCATCATTATCCGAATCCAAGTCTTTGTAATCCGGTGTACCATCGCCATCTGTATCTAAAATGGCGGCGCCTGTTCCTCGTTCTACGCTGTCTGGAATGCCATCCCCATCTGAGTCTAGGTCGCGGTAATCTGGTGTTCCATCCCCATCGGTATCCACTGGTGCATTTGGATTTGGACCCCTTTCCAAGGAATCGGAGATGCCATCGCCATCACTATCCGTATCGTATGGATCTGGAAGGGTGGTTCCGTCGGTGTTTGGTGGAGTTAAACCACCATTCGTCGAGCTAGGAACACCATTTGCATCTACTGTTCCATCTACCTTACCATCTCCATCAACATCGGTTCCATTGGATTCCCGTACGTCAGAGATGCCATCGTTGTCAGAGTCTGGGTCGATGCGATTTGGAATACCATCGCCATCCGTATCACAGTCTGCAGCAGTTGGAGAGCAGGCTGCTGCCTCCACCGTGTCTAGAAGACCATCGTTATCGTCGTCAGCATCATCCACATCGTACACCCCATCTCCATCCGTATCCACAGGGCAACCATTCAAGTTGGCAAGTCCAACTAGCAATGGACATTGGTCTACGCTATCCAGCACCCCATCCCCATCGGAATCTAGGTCTAAATAGTTTGGTGTTCCATCGCCATCAAAATCTGAAGTCCCTTCGGATTGATCTGACTTATTGTCCCCATCCGAATCTAAATCGCGGTAATTAGGTATTCCATCATTGTCCGTGTCCGTAGGTGTGCAAGGTGCTGTACCCGTACAACCCACATCTTCTGTAGCGTCTAGAATACCATCGTTATCCGAATCTGTATCGCGGTAATCTGGGAGGCCGTCGCCATCCGTGTCTAAAGGCGTACTGACGCTTCCTTTTTCTACCGCATCTGGAATTCCATCGGCATCACTATCTACTTCTTTGTAATCCGGAGTACCATCCCCATCTGTGTCGAGTGGATTGTTGCCGTCAATTCCACGTTCCACTGCATCCAAGATGCCGTCATCGTCACTATCCGTGTCTAAATAGTTTGGCAATCCCGTTCCATCTGTATCATCTGGCGTAGCACCAGTTGATCCTTTCTCTACACTGTCTGGGATACCGTCATTGTCACTATCCAAATCTTTGTGGTTTGGAATGCCGTCGCCATCCGAATCTGTAGGTGTACAAGGTGCAGTTCCTGTACAGCCATAATCCTCCACACTATCCGGAATGCCATCGCCGTCCGTATCTGTGTCTAGGTAATCTGGTGTGCCGTCACTGTCTGTATCTACAGGTGCTGTCGTGGTTCCTTTTTCAATTGCATCTGGAATGCCGTCCCCATCACTATCCAAATCCTTGTAATTAGGCGTGCCATCACCATCAGAATCTACATTGCCTTCAATCAAGTCGCTGATGCCGTCCCCGTCTGAATCTGTATCTAAATAGTTAGGTTTTAAATCTCCATCCGTATCTGTGGTTCCCTCTATGGCATCTGTAATGCCGTCGCCATCACTATCGAGATCACGGAAGTTTGGAATGCCGTCTCCATCGGTATCGGTAGGCGTACAAGGCATTGTGCCTGTGCAACCCGCATCTTCAACACTGTCTAAAATACCATCGCCATCGCTGTCCGTATCCAAGTAATCCGGCAGACCATCTCTATCCGTATCTATAGTGCCTTCGATCGCATCCGGAATGCCGTCTGCGTCACTGTCTAAGTCTAAATAATCCGGCGTATTGTCTCCATCGGTATCCGTTGGGGTACAAGGCGTGGTTCCTGAGCAAGCCGCATCTTCCACGCTGTCCAAAATACCGTCGCCATCACTGTCTACATCTCTAAAGTTCGGTATACCATCATTATCTGAGTCCACTGGGGTGGCGCCGGAACCTTTTTCGATGCTATCTGGAATTCCGTCTCCGTCACTATCTAGGTCTCTGAAATCTGGAATGCCGTCACCGTCTGTATCTGCCACCGCGGTTCCTGTGCCTTTTTCAATTGCATCACTGATGCCGTCACCGTCCGAATCTGTATCTAAATAATCTGGAATCGAATCGTTATCCGTATCGGCCAAGGTCGCTCCAGTTCCCTTCTCGATGGAATCCAAAATACCGTCCCCATCACTATCCGTGTCGTATGGATTTGAAGTACCTGTTCTATCCGTATTCGGTGGAGACAAGCCACCTGAAGCAGATGCTGGAATGCCATTGACATCCGGAGCTCCATCCGCTTTTCCATCCTTATCTACATCGGTTCCACCCGCTTCGATGACGTCAGAAATACCATCTCCATCACTATCTGTGTCCAGGATATTTGGAATGCCATCGCTATCTGTATCACAAGTTGCTGCAGCAGGCGAGCAAGCTGCTGCCTCTACCGTATCCAGGATGCCGTCGTTGTCGTCATCTGAATCATCCACATCTGCAAGTCCATCCCCATCACTATCTGGAGGACAACCGTTGGTGCTGCCTAATCCATTGATTAATGGGCAAACATCTACCGCATCCAAAACTCCATCCCCATCTGAATCGAGGTCTAAATAATTAGGCGTGCCGTCATTATCCGTGTCAACCGTTCCTTCGGATTGATCCGATTTGCCGTCTCCATCGGAATCTAAATCCCGGTAATCTGGGGTACCATCATTATCCGTATCGACAGGGCTGGTACCTGTTCCTTTTTCAACCGAGTCTAAAATCCCGTCGTTATCAGAATCCGTATCGCGGTAATCCGGTGTGCCGTCGCCATCTGTATCCAATGGCGTAGTGCCTGTTCCTTTTTCAATCGCATCAGAAATACCATCCCCATCCGAATCTACATCAAGGTAATCGGGGGTCGTATCGCCATCGGTATCTACCGGAGTGGCTCCGTTAGGTCCTTTTTCAACCGCATCGGTAAGGCCATCGCCATCCGAATCTAGATCTCTAAAGTTCGGTGTGCCATCGCCATCGGTATCCGTAGGGGTACAAGGTGCCGTGCCGGTGCAACCTGCATCCTCTACTGCATCAGGAATCCCATCACCATCTGTGTCTAAATCAAGGTAATCTGGGGTACCATCTCCGTCCGTATCGACCGGAACAGATCCTGGCCCCTTTTCGATGCTATCCGGGATGCCGTCCCCGTCGCTATCTACATCCCTGTAGTTAGGGGTGCCATCGCCATCTGAATCTGTCGCTCCTTCCACTGCATCCAAAATTCCGTCCCCATCACTGTCTAAATCTCGGAAGTTTGGAATTCCGTCACTATCCGTATCTGTTGCGGTTTCTGTGCTGTCTAGAATGCCGTCGTTATCCGAATCGAGGTCTTTGTAATCCGGAGTACCGTCGCCATCGGTATCCACTGGCGTTGCAGTAGGTCCTTTTTCGATCAGGTCCGAAATGCCATCTCCATCCGAATCCGTATCCAAATAGTTTGGCGTACCGTCTGAATCTGTATCTGTCGTTCCTTCGACAGCATCCAATATTCCGTCTCCATCACTATCTAAATCTCTGAAATTTGGAACTCCATCCGCATCCGTATCCAATGCTCCTTCAGTTGCATCTGGAATACCATCCCCATCCGAATCTAAGTCACGGTAATCTGGGGTTCCATCCAAATCGGTATCTACAGGGGTAGCAGTTGGTCCCTTTTCAATCGAATCCAAAATACCATCGCCATCACTATCTGTATCTTGGTAATTGGGAATACCATCGCCATCTGTGTCAGTGGTACCCTCGATCGCATCGGAAATGCCATCGCCATCCGAATCCAGGTCTCGGTAATCTGGAGTTCCGTCGCCGTCTGTGTCCGTAGGGGTACACGGCAAGAAACCGATACATAGAGCGTCTTCTGCAGCATCTGGAATACCGTCATTGTCACTATCCGTATCTAAATAATCTGGCGTACCGTCGTTATCCGTATCCCGAGGAGTCGATCCTGTTCCTTTTTCAGTAGCATCCGGAATACCGTCACCATCAGCATCGATTGGCGTAATCGTCAAACTCAAGGTGCCGGTGCTGGTAGCGGTACCATCTGAAACGGTATAGGTGATCACTGGAGGTGATCCTACGTAATTTGTCGCTGGAGTAAAGGTGTAAGATCCATCCGCATTCATGACCACCGTACCTACGCCAGCAATTGTAGCCGTAGTCCCTGCGGGATAGTCTACTCCCCCTATCGTGAATTTGGTAAGGCTCAAGGCAGTTCCTTCTATATCCCGGTCATTCGACAAGACATTGCCAACAATCGGGGTATTTACCGGTTCAGATTTGGTATCGTTGGTGACACTAGGTGCGTCATTGACTGCTGCCACCACGATAGTTAGATTGCCATTTGTGAATGCTCCTTGTCCATCGCTAACCGTATACTCAATATTCGGCACAATGCCGTTGTAGTTTGCTGCAGGCGTAAATACATAGGCTCCATTTGCATTGATCTGAATCGTACCCACATTTGGAATAGTCACCGCAGTGGTACCTGGCGTAAATGTACCCGAAACACCTGCAATGGTAAATTGAGAGATGGACAAGGTGTTATTTTCTGGATCCGTATCATTGGTCAATAGGTTACCCGTTGCCGGTGCATCTTCTTGAATTTGAATGGATTCAGGGGACACCACTGGAGGATCATTCACTGCCGTGACGGTAATGGCCAAGGTCCCATTGGTAGTTCCCCCGTTGCCATCGCTTACCGCATAGGTAATGACTGGAAGCGTACCGAAATATCCGGTTACCGGGGTGAAAGTATAGGTTCCATCTGCGTTTACAATCACAGTGCCCACGTTTGGAAGATTCACGATGCTTCCTGCTGGATAGGTGGTGCCACTAATGGTAAATTGGGAAATGGAAAGTGTATTTCCATCTACGTCAGAATCGTCTGTTCCATCAGTGAGTACATTGCCAGATAATACAGTATTTTCTGGAGTACTTGGGGTTTCGTTGACTACGGTTGGAGGATCATTTACTGGCGTCACCGTTAAATTCAAGTTCGCGGTGTTGGTTCCTACCCCATCCGAAACGGTGTAGGTAATCCTCGGAACAACCCCATTGAAATTCGGGTCTGGCGTAAACGTGAATTCGCCTGTGCTGAGTACCGTAAGGGTCCCTTTGCCAGGGATTGTCGCCGTTGTAGTAAAGATTCCCACGATACCGTCAATCGTAAATTGCGTTACCGTCAAGGTTGTACCCGCATCTAGATCGGAGTCATTCGTCAATACATTGACAGTAACTGGAGTATCCTCTGGCGTTGTTTTATTGTCGTCGTTAACGGCAATTGGGTTATCATTTACTGGAGAAACTGAAATTACAAGATCCCCGCTATCTGTACCTCCTTTGCCATCACTTACTGTGTAGGACACCGTAGGAACGGTTCCGTTGTAATTCGTAAATGGTGTAAACGTAAAGCTTCCATTTGCATTCATTACAATAGTACCCACACCTGCTATGGTGGCCGTAGAACCAGCTGGGTAGGTTTGCCCCCCTACCGTAAAGCCTACGACTACTTTTGTGTCACCACTATCCGAATCCGTGTCATTGGTCAATACATTACCATTCACTGGTGTGTCCTCTGGTGTGGAAATTGCATCATCCACAGCCACCGGATTGGCATTTACTGGCTCTACAAAAATATCTAAAAGGGCAGTATCTGATAAGGTCCCATCACTCAAGGTATAGGTAATCGGAGGAACAGTACCTACATAATTACTTAATGGGATAAAAGTATACGTACCATTCGTATTGATTACGATTGTTCCTACACCAGTAAGGGTTACCACACCAGGACCAGCGGTATAAGTAGACGTAGTTCCGTTAATCGTAACGCTGAATTGTGTAACGCTTAGCGTCGTTCCTGCATCTACATCCGTATCATTTGTTAAAACAGAACCTGTTGCAGTTCCGTTTTGTAATATCCTAACAATGTCATCCGTCGCTAAAGGCGCATCATTGACATTCAATACCGTAATACTCAATCTTCCTACATCCGATCCACCATTGCCATCGCTAATTGTGTAATCAATAGCTGGAACAGCACCGGTATACCCAGCTGCAGGTGTAAAGGTATAGCTGCCGTTAGTGTTAACGACAATAGTCCCTACTCCCGGAATAGAAGCAGTGGTACCGGGGTTATAACTTACTGTTCCTATTTTAAATTCGGTGATCGTTAAGGTATTTCCATCCACATCGGAATCGTCTGTGCCATCCGTTAAGACGATTCCAGACACAGGGGTATTTTCGTTTGTGCTTTTGATGTCATCTATTGCCAAAGGTGGATCATTCACTGGAGTGATGGAAATTCGTAGATCTCCTGTATCCGACCCACCGTTGGCATCCGTTGCCGTGTAGGAAATAACCGGAACGGTACCGTTGTAATTGGCTACAGGCGTAAAGGTATAGGAGCCATTTGTGCCAATACTAATGTCACCAACTCCTGCAATGGTTGCGGTTTGACCTGCAGTGTAGGTTACCCCACCTACGGTAAAATTAGTAACGGTAATAACCGAGGCCGGATTTCCTGAACCTTTATCGTTTGTTAAGACATTGCCAGTCACAGGTGAATCTTCTGCACCGGTTGCATTGTCATCCACTACCACAGGCGTAGCATTCATGATCAATCGGGCCGTAGAAGAGGTCAAATTGCCACAAACAAAATCGGATTGCGCAATATTCAAGCGGTAGCGATATTCCTTCATCGCAATGGTCACAGTGCTTAGCGTAAGCGTAGCAGTCGTCGCACCGGAATAAGGGGCGGTGTTCGAGATATTCGCCCACGATGCTCCCCCATTTGTACTGAGCTGCCATTGGTAAGCAGTCGTTCCCGAACCTGCGGTGACCGTTGCGGAATAGCTTACATTGGTGGCACCAGGTACCGTAGTGGCATCGGTTGGTTGGGCAGTAATTAGACTGGCCCGACCGACAGTCAATACGTTTACACTCGTGGCAGTATAACTTGCCCCAGTCACTTTACCTGTAGCGTCTACAGCCGGAGGATTTCCGGTTCCATAATACTGGTTGCCATCGGTCCCTTGTGCGGTGGCAGATCCATAGGCTTCATTCGCATCCGAACAACCATCGCCGTCGGAATCGAGGTCTAAACCATTTGGAATTCCATCGCTGTCTGTATCGCAGACTAGATTTGACGTATCGAGCACATTACTAAATTCTGTTGCGGCAAATTGGAAGCCATTGGCCACATCCACGGGTAGCCAAGTTCCAGTTCCGTTTAACCTATATTGAACACTAGCTTGTTCGTTTATTGCCCCATCTTGAATTGATAAAGCCATGCGCACCCATTTTCCTGCATTGGCAGGACTGGTAATAAATTCCCCTCCTTGGTAGTAAGGTCCACCGGTTCCGTTGTATTTCCCTTGGGAAACGAGCTTCATGTCAGTGCTATTCGTAGACACCAAAACACTCGTACTACCGCCACCACCACCAGCAGGAGTTGTTGAGGTAATTCGAGCACCGGTATGTGCTATGTATAAAACAGCAGCATTCCAGGTAAGATTGTCCTTGCCTATTCTGAAAGATATTTGACTTGAATTGGTAAACGCTGCCGTCGAAGGAATTTTGACATAAACCTCTCGGTAAGCAATCGTTCCTCTATCCATCGATGGGATGTCCAATGAAGTAATTGCTTCCTTAATCACTGGAGTTGAGGCTGGAGGTAGTTTCACTTCGCCATATACATTTTGGGTAGCTTCAGATCGTAATGCTCCAAACGTACTACCTGCAAAGCTGTTGACATCCTGTTCTATAATATAGGCAAGGGTCCAACTTTTACGAGAAACCTGTCCCAGGTTTTCTGGATTATTTTCAATCATTAAGGCAACACTACATTCCGCGGCATCCAATAATCCATCATTGTCATCATCGACGTCATCTATATCAGGGACACCATCGAAATCAGAATCCAAACAAGCTTTAACTGTTGGATCCGTTGCACGTGAGTATAAATACGTACCACTATACAATCCACTTTCAGTAGCTGTTTCAATGGAGTTAGCAAAACCATTGTTTCCATAAGTGCCTGTAACGGTAGTAGCCGTTAATGAATTAACTGTTTTAGATTCCGAAGCATCCGAACATCCATCGCCATCGGAATCTAAATCCAATCGGTTTGGAATACCATCTCCATCGGTATCTAAAGACTCATTTGAAGAAGCCGGCTTACTAGTACATAAGTATCCAGAACCTGCCTCAATAACCATTAAGGATAAATCCGACGCTCTATCAGCGGTATGCGCGAGCGCAATAGTATGGGTCGTTGCAGTCGCGACAAATGATAAAGTAACTAGTTGTTGTGTCGCTTCTAACAACTGATCAGGTGCTTGTGAAACCTGTGTTCCGTCTCTTAATAAGACAAATCTTGCGGCTGTTGGTGTTGTTTCATAAGATACTAACCCATTCACACCAGGACTATTAGTAAATGCTCCTCTAAATGATAGATAATACGTTTGCCCTATTGTCAAGCAATTTAATGTTTGTTGGAAAGCTTCACCATAAGGTCCCCAGCTTCCTAAACTTCCACCACCACCTTTACTCATTCCATAGATAAAGAATGTATTAGCATTTGAGGATGGAAATAAAATACTTGATGAGGTAGCTTGATTGTTGACTTGCCAATTTCCTCGATTAATATCTACAGAGCCCCCATTTCCAAAATTTGTCCAACCTGTTGGTGCAGTACCTGTTGCAGATGTAGAGGCTGATAAAGAAGCGTTGGTTACACATGCCGGAGATACCGCACAACCAAATGGCCCGTTTTCAATACTATCTAACACGCCATCGTTGTCATCGTCTAAGTCAACTACATCTTTGATCCCATCACCATCCGTATCGGTACAAGCATTTACCGTTCTGACCAAAGCATAAGTTGAATAAGTTGAGGTATAATTTACTGTTCCAGCAGGGTTGCCTTCGTAGATATTCAATAAGCCATTTGCATTGGTATCTGTTGTTCCTGACGTAGTGGCATATACGGTAGTACTCGTAGCTGTTGTAGAACTACCTGCTTCAACCGCATCTGCACAACCATCGCCGTCAGAATCTAAATCTAATCGATTGGCAATACCATCATTGTCCGTATCTAAATCAGTACAAGAAAAAATGGCTGAACGACTGGCATCCGTTAAAATAATATTAGTAAGTGAAGATGCTCTATATGAACTTAAGGCGAGTTTGTAATCTGTCACCTCTCCTTGAAATGCTTTTTGAGTGACACCATTAATAGCGGCAGTTACATAACCGGTACTTGAGATATTAATA